>JAEEGL011596130.1_pt1 | contig 205825 bp, 181 predicted proteins | sample 9134231 | NCBI WGS metagenome assembly JAEEGL01 (sample SAMN16246548, study PRJNA631951) | gut metagenome | biome: gut microbiome; feature: rumen; material: fiber-attached | host: Bos | place: Iran: Karaj | collected 2018-10 | reverse complement strand
TGTTTGATTTCACCAGACAAAAAACTCTTTGTGTTTTATGAGTCGATTACGGATAACAACGAATTGCGGTGTTATATTTTGAATTTGAAAAACAAGTCCATCCAAACAGAGACTATAGAATGCAACAGCCAATTTCTACTGAATCCTGACTGGAGCTTTGATTCGACTTCATTTATAATAACAGATTATGAAAACAATTGTTTTTATATTGTGAAAGAAGCTTTTTGATAACATGAAGGTAAGCAAATGAAATTGACTGGTAGAAGTTCTTAAAATAGGAAAAAAATGACCAACATTGCAATGAAACAAAGAATCCATAATCGTCTTAATCTTCTGTTCATAACCTCATCAGAGCACTCCACGGGGATGGATTCCACTGTGGACTTGTTCATCTTACTCCTCTGCTACTCATTCCTGCTAAATGACACGACAGAACTCCAAAATTCCCGCGTTCAAAAAACACCCCAACTTAATGCACCTCAAGGAAATATATATATGGGTGCACGATACCTGGACCCCAAGTACAGCCGCTGGATCAGCGTGGATCCTGCGTTGGGGGAGTATATACCTGCTGCCGGCAAAGGAAATTCAGAAAATGCAGGTAATTTGCCCGGTATGGGAGGGGTGTTTAATCACATCAATGGCGATTTGTATGCATACGCTGCAAACAATCCGGTGAAGTATTTGGACCCGGATGGAAGACTCGTTTATAAAAATTTAAACAACGGCCTGTGTGACGCTATTGAGTATTTATACAATAACAGTTCTACTTTTAAGAAACAATTTAACAAATTACTTTCAGATAAAAATGATATTAATCAAAAATGTATTGTTATATTTTCGACCCATAAAGATGAATATGCAGGAAATACAACTACAAATGATTCGCCAATTACTTTAGAAATAAAAACTTTAGGCTTAGATGATAAGGGTAAGATCATAACTAGAACTGAGTCAAAAACAGATAACGAAATACAAGCAATTTTTGTAAACATTGATCTGACCAGGATATATTCGAAAAATCTTAACCTCTATGAAGTTTTATCAGAAGAAGTATGTCATGCCGCAGATTGTATGTCTTATGGGGCAGAATTATGGAATGAAAAATGTAAAACAGAGGATAAAAACTTTGATTATAAAAATCGTCCCAGAGAGAAATATGCAAAGGAACTTACAAAAAAAATATTGCAGGAGATAAAGGATGAACATTAAAAAACAATTTATCTGTATTTTATTTATTTTATTTGGTTTTGATGTATTTGCAGATTCATCTCTTGTAGTAAAAGAAATTGCATCGCAAGAGAAAGATAATGAGTATTTGGAACTAATCAATGACACAAAGAAAAAGGTCTGTGATAAATTATCAACATCAGAGGAAAATGTTTTAGAAGAAGCCATGTATGAGTTATCGTATAAAATGTATTGCCCCATCGTTCTAATTTATTTTGAACATGAGATAAATCCATTTTTAAGTAAAACATATCTATGCGTTTGCTTTCTTGACAAAGAACACAAACTTGACTCTTTGAATATACAGGAATGTAACACAAGGAATTTGGATGAAATTTTTATATTACCTAAATAGCAGTAAATCTATTTTTATAAAAATTTCTCAAAAAACTTCAGTTTTTCGAGGTGGTTTATGATAGAATACTTTCAGCTGCAAAAGGAACTCGTAAAATACAGACAGTTTGCTAGGTGTGAGAGGCATCTATAATCCCAACAACGGACATAATGGGCAAGTTAAAAAAGATTGTTTTCACCCATGCATTTAGTGAAAGGAGAATATTTTTTATGAATACACAACTTTGCTTAAAAAATCCTAATTCCTCCCCATTCAAAAACTGGATTTCAGTCGGGAAATATCTAGAAATCCGGCGTAAAAATATTCCGTATTATGGCGATTTGTACCACTACGCCGGGAACAATCCTGTACGCTATATAGACCCGGATGGAAAATTTGATGTTGAAATCTTAGATAAAAAAGCGTACATTACAGTAAACTATGGTGATGACAATGATTTTGATAATGCAGTAAAAGCTTATTATGGCTCATACAAATATGGTACCGCAGGAAATCCCAAGGTTGAGGGCATTGCATTAAAAGGTTCAACTAGCCATGTTTTTTCAAATGATGATGCCATTAATGAATATTATAACAAGCTTTTTCCAAGTAATGGATGGACAAGAGATAATACAGAAAGTCTTTGTACATTTACAGGAATTGCACTAGGCGTTGCAACCGGTGTATCAATTTTTGTATGTCCTGCATTAACGCCTTGGCTGGCTGGAGCTTTGGTATTTAATGATAGCATAAATGTTACTTGTATAAGTATGGATTATTATGAAAATCCATCAAAGGAAAATGGAGCGGCACTTGCATTTGCTTGGATAGGCTTCGTTTTTGACGGCATAGGACTCGGGGCTTCAACAGGAATACTCAATGGAGCTGTTGCAAAAAGTCCGCTGTTCAGTTTCTGTTTAAAATCGAATGGCAGACCATATTATGCCGCAACAGGACGCTTCATGTCTTATAATAAAGCAACAATGTGGTGGATAACGGATTATACATTAATTCCTGCGTCGATAAATTTTGCCCCAAGTGTTTATGAATATATATCCGAAGCGAATGGAGAGTAGTTATGAAACATTTTGCGCGAAAAATAATTCCCTTTGCTATTTTGATTGGATTAATAACTAAACCATTTTGGAATAAGATATTTGGAAATCAAATTTTAAGTCTGGTTGAGATTTCTGAAAAAACACATATTTTCTGGCCGGCCTTTATAGGTGTCATTATATTTCTTTGTCTTTTTATATACTATTTCATAAAATATATAAAGATTAGAAAGGGGGTAAAAAACAAAAAAGATTCTAGAAGTGAAAAACAATTTTTGCTTTTAGTAATAGTTTATTCAATTGCATTAGTTTTTGGCATAATCGGATTTATATATGCGCAATTAGGACTTATGAAGTTGAACTCATAACTAGCAGTTATAATAACCAAGGGCAATGATGAATAGCGAAAACAAACAGACGAAAAAAATAAGACTTACTCATCCACTTCTGCTCATAACAACATCGGAACAGAGTACACGACAGGGTCTCATTGCTGAACTGGCTCTTTTCCTCCTCCGCTACTCATTCTTTCTGAATGACACATCCGAACCCCAAAATTCCTGCGCTGTAAAATCATCCCAATTTCCAACACCTCAAGGAAATATATATATGGGTGCACGGTACCTGGACCCCAAGTACAGCCGCTGGATCAGCGTGGATCCGGCTCTGGGGGAATACATTCCACGTGCGCCGATTAATAATGAGGCGAAAAAGCATAATCAGAATCTCCCCGGAATGGGTGGGGTGTTTAATAGTGTTAACTTAAATCTGTTCCATTATGCGGGGAACAATCCATTGAGGTATGTGGATCCGGATGGAAATGATATTTGGTTGGCAACAGAGTGGATTGGTATGTTAGGTGGGGACGTTCGGATGGCAAGCAACGGAGAAACCTATATGGTTGGAAAAGCTCGCGTTAAATTCTTTAATTTAACAACTCATGAAAGTTTTTCACAAACCTATGACATATTGTGCACCGATTCTTACGGCGTAAATTTTTATTTTGGAGCCTCTGGAGGATTTACGAAATATGTAAAGTTTTTTCCGGAAAATGCAACGAAGGACGATGTTAAAAAATCTTATACCGGAATTTTTGCCTCTTTTTCAAACCCTGCATACGCTCCCCTTTCAGACACTGATGTTGCAGGATTGTCAGTCTCAAATGCTATGGTGGTTGGAGTTGATCCAAAAAAAGGAATAGACGTAGACAATTGCTGGATAGGAATTAATTACTCCCTGAGTTTTAACCTTTATGATTTATTTATACCTGGTGGACTCGGTGTGCCGAATGCTGGAATCCAATATCAAGTTTATAAATTGCCTAAGCAAGATTGGACTGAATATCAGGAGGAATTTGAGGCAACCAAATTATATAAAGAATCTCCATTACATATTCCGCGTAAATTATTGTCTGACAAGCATTCGGAGTTAAAGGCAACTGAGTAGGATATGCGAATGATGAAAAATAATTTTTTTGAAAAAATAAAAGGTCACATAATGCCGAAAGATGTGGGAGTCATAATTGCCATTGTTATGACAATATTTTTCTTATGGGTCTCAAACCGTCCTCCTAGTGAAGAATTTATAAAAGGGCAGCAAGAGTTACTAAAAATAAAAGAAAGCATTACAGGTGACTTTTTAATGCGATGTCGCTTTGAAACACACAGATGTAATTTTAATCCTGAAAATACGGATATGAAAGAACTTGCAGGATATATAAGAGATGCAAGTCCAGTATATGCGACAGGCCATAATGTGCCATATGCATATATAAGTATCATAGAAAGCAGGGATGATGATTATTTCAAAATGAATATTTCCTTTTATAATCTTTTGTATGTAAAGGGAGTAGCAATTTTAGAATGTGATTTTTATAAAAATGGAAAAAATATTGCCGAAAAAGCTTTTTCATCTTCAGAATTAACTGAATGGGCTTGGAAAGAATTCCCCGAGGTTTTTGATAAAATTCAAAAAGATAATGAAAAGCATTTCTATATAGATATGGATAAATAAAGAATGGAGCAGGATATATATAGAACAAGAAAATGAACATAAGAATACCGAACATGAAAAAAGCAAATATCCTCAATCTTCTGCTCCTAACCACATCAGAGCAGAACACGCAATCGGAAAATTTTGCCGACCTATATCTCTTCCTCCTGCACTATTTCTTCCTTCTAAATGACACGTCCAAACCCCAAAATTCCTGCATTCAAAAAACACCCCAACTTAATGTCCCTCAAGGAAATATATATATGGGTGCACGGTACCTTGACCCCAAGTACTCACGGTGGATCAGCGTGGATCCGGCTTTAGGTGAGTACATACCTGCCGCAGGAAAAGGAAACTCGGAAAATGCAGGTAATTTGCCCGGCATGGGAGGCATCTATAATCACATCAATGGCGATTTGTACCACTACGCCGGGAACAACCCGGTACGCTATATGGACCCGGATGGAAGAAACGTCAAAAATAATACTAACGTGCCTATTACTGTGCGGACGGAGCATGGATATTATATTGTCTTGGAGCCGGGAGACGAATATGTAGGGAGGCAGGACGGAATTTTACTTCCAGAAGGAACAACATACAAATGTAACACCTTTGCTAATGTAACTGTAACGTCAAAGAACAACAAATACAAATTCTCCGGCAGCGGACTTTTAGATTTCTTTACAAACATCATAAAAGGAATATGGAATTTTTTTGCACCCAAAGAAAAAGATAAAGATTATAACAAATTTTACGACAAAAAATTTCCAGTAGAATGGTGGAAAGGTAACAAAGAATTTACATCAAAAGATTTTAGTGATCATGGTCAAAAGCCAGATTTTGTAAAACTGCATCCTATCGATGATGGCTCAAAAGAGCTTTCAAATTCATGGAAAGAAATTAGTGACGAAGTAAATATGGAAGCAGAAAGCAGAAAGGCTGCAAAAGAAAGTGAGGAATAAGAAATGAAAAGAGCCCCGTTGAAGATTTTTTTCTTATTTTTATTTATTGCAACTATATCTGCAGAAGACAGAGATTTTACTAATGACAAGCGATTTGCAAAACTCGTGAGAGACTATGATATTCAGTCCATAAAATACGTAGATGACATTGGAAAAATTGTGTTTGATCCGATAGTCGAAATTACAATGAAAGACGGACGGCATTTCAGTATAAAGCATGCATTTTCAAAAAGACCCAATAAACTGATGCTCTTTATGCTAGATGATTATAAACTGTATTGTGGAATCGATGTAAACGGAAAAAATATAAAATATGAATTTGGAATTTATTTTACATATTTGGAAAAATATCTAGATTTTAAAATTCTAGGAATAGAAGATATAATAGTTCATTACGAAGAGATTCTGGAATTCATAGAATATCTTGACTCTCTTCAAGACTATATAATGTATGACGATTCAAGAGGATATCAGACTGAATATCAGAAAAAAGATTTAAGCGAGCCAAGATATTACAAGTTAAGTGCAAACAGATATCTGGTATTTGATATTTGTGATTTTAATGATGAGAGAGTACTTAATAAGGCAAAGAAAAAGAAATTAAGGGCGAGGATAAATAAATGAAAATGAAGTCAAAGGAAAGACAGCTTTATTAAGTAAAGACATAAATGCGGATATAGGTCCAAAAGCCTTAGCTGGAGCAATACTTAATCATCCGAATTATAGAGAAGGACAAGAAGTTTTGTTGGTAAGTTGTTTTATAGGTCGCGGTGATAATTCATATGCACAAAAACTTTCAAATGCACTTGGAAAAGGAGCTGTAGTATGGGCGGCAGAGTATGCTATTACAGTTAACGCTGATGGAAGCTATGAAATAGAAAAGGAAAATGGTAAAAGCCGGATGTGGAAGTGTTATATAGGAGAATAAATTATGAAAATACTTGTTTTTACTTTTTTGGTTTGTCTGTCCATATCGAATTTGAGTGCTCAAGGAAAATCTGGAGTAGCAAGCAATAAGAGTACAAGGGTATCAACTATCGTAGGAGCGTCATCCGGACGAATACTAAAAGAAGATGAGATTGCTGGATTTGAAGAATCAATCTCAAAAGGATATACATGCTACATTCAGAATCTTTACAGGCATTATGAGTGTGTAGGAGATAGTAAAAAATGTTCTGAGTGGCTCAAATATGGGCTTGAACGCGAGGATATGTGGTGTATGTGCTATATGTATGCGTTTCATAAAGAGGAAATGAGCAAGTCCGAAGCTGAAAAGCTGAAGACAATCATTACAAAGCATAAAGAGGAAAAAAATGAATATGTCTTTTATACATCAGAAATTTTCGGAATAGACTGGGATGAATAAAATTTGATTCAAGTTTTTGTATCTATAAAATAAGCTAAAATGAACAGCAAAGCAATGAAACCGAAAGACAAAAGATTTCTCATCTCCCTGCTCGTAACAACATCAGAACAGAGTACACGACAGGGCTTCGTTACCGACTTATTTCTCTTCCTCCTCCGCTACCCATTTTTGTTAAATAACGCATCAAAAACCCAAAATTCCCGCGGCTTAAAAACACCCCAACTTAATGTCCCTCAAGGAAATATATATATGGGTGCACGGTACCTTGACCCCAAGTACAGCCGCTGGATCAGCGTGGATCCGGCATTGGCCGAGTATATTCCGGGTGCAGGGAAGTCGGATGAGGCTGATAAGCTGCCGGGAATGGGAGGTATCTACAATTCGGTTAACGGAAACTTGTATCACTACGCGGGCAACAATCCGGTTAGGTATGTGGATCCGGATGGATTATCGACGAAATCGGTTTTGAAATTAATTGCAAAGTATCGAGACACAATAAATAGTGTTGCAGGATATTATGATGTAGATCCCGTCGGGATTGCTTCTGTTATTTTCCAAGAGAAAGTTAACGGGATATTTGCGGATGCAAAAGATGAAATTGCATACATAATCGATGGTGGTGTAAATGATACTAGTCCTGCTTATCGAAGTTATGGCTTAGCAGAAATGCAACTTTCTAGAGCAGCAGAATTATTAGGTATTGATTTATCAAAACCCGGTAGTAAAGAATATGTATATAAAACCTTAATGAAAGATAAACAGTCCATTGCTTTGATAGCAATAAATATTAAAGATAATGAATTAAAATTGGGTTTTAAGTTAACTGGAGCAAAAGCCGGTTATGCACATAATATGGGATACAACAATTATAAAAAATTTATAAATAATGATTTTGTACCTAAATCTGATGTTTATAAAAGAAGCAATGATTTTCAAGAAGCAATAAAAGATGCATTAAGAGGAGAAATAAATCCTATACCAGATTCTCAAAGAAATAATGAGTGGCCCACAAATGTAAAGGGCATCTTTATACCAACGTGTCATTAGGAGTATTTATCATGAAACGATTTGTCCTGCTTATATTATCAATATTATTAATAATTTCTTCAAGTTTTTTTTCGAAAACCGATGGACTTGTTTGTCACGGTAGTACAAAATATTCTATACAATACTGTACTGAATATCAAGATTCAATGGCAAATGATAATGTCGTAATCGAATTTGGCAAAATAGTTTTTCTGATTGTCTTAATCATTCAGATAGTTTTTATTAAGAAAAAAATCACAATCCTTGAAATTTCTTTTTACCTGCTTATATGTTTGTTTCTAATAGGTTTACTTTTTGATATACAATCTGATGGATGTTCAATACATGAAACTATTGTTTATACTAAGAATTTATCCCTATTAGTGTATATTATCTCCTTTTTTTTATTTTTTCTTTTTAATATTGTATTGTTGATAAAAAAAACTTTAGGTAAGAAAAAATGTTGCAGTTGAAAAAGTTGGACAGAACACAAATATTGAAAAATAAGAATTTCCTCATCCTATTGATGACAATAAACAAGTCAAAGTTCCTCGATGAAGACATAAACACGTTCGTAGAATTAGTTTTATTTCTAACAAAATATTCGTTTATTTCTAATATAGAACTGTCTACAAAGGAATTTTCAAAACGAGATTTTTCACATCTCGGCGAAATCTTTTCTCAAAATTCCCGCGTTCAAAAAACACCACAACTTAATGCACCTCAAGGAAATATATATATGGGTGCACGGTACCTTGACCCCAAATATAGCCGCTGGATCAGCGTGGATCCGGCTCTGGGAGAGTACATACCGCAAGCTCCGGTTAGCGATGAAGCTCGCAAACATAACCAGAATTTACCCGGCATGGGAGGCATCTATAATCACATCAATGGCGATTTGTATGCATACACCGCAAACAATCCGGTGAGGTATGTGGATCCAGATGGTATGGAAATTGAGGCTGCAGAAGATGGAAAAGTGATACATGCACGTATTTTCTTGAACTATCTTGATCAACATACTGATGATGATGTCTATGTAAATAAGGCTATGTCAACCACTTTATATGAGTTAAATATTGTTGACAAAGGACTTGGAAGATCAGATTTGGGGATTCGTCCAGATATTTGGAATACAACAACAGGTGATATGTATGAAATAAAACCTGTCGAACAAGGTGCCCATACAGCTAAAGCTCAGTTAATTACATATATATTGATGGCAAATAAATTTGGAAAATCAGATGTGCATGCGGGCAATTCTGATGATCCCGGTACGAATGGTAGTTTTTGGCTAGGAAAAAAATTTGTACGATATTGGAGTCCTGAACCAGGGGTTATTTTGTATTCGAAGACTATCATGAATAAGCCTAAGTTAAATCCGAATTGCAATGCAGAAATGGAACAAAATCCTGGATTGTGGGCTTTGATGATTTTTTTTGGTATTATTCTACTCCCAACGGGAGCATTTTCTTAATTGTTAGAGAGGTCGATATGTTCATTCCCAAAGCTTTTTATGGAAAATTTAGTGATGTCGAAAAGAAATTTAGATCAATTCGCTCCAAAAAGAAGAGTTTAGAAAAGATACAGCACTTGTATGATGAATTAAATCAAGATGTTGAAGAACCGTCTGTTCATGAAGGTTATGTCATAAGCTTGTCCGATGACTACATGAGCCGGAAACATACAAATGCTTATTTTCCAAGCATTTTTTCAATCTATCTAACATTTGAGGAAGACAAAAACGGCGAAATTGCTCAATGGTTTAAAAAAGTATCTTTGGAAAGCCACTGGTGCCAATTATCGGCTTTGGTTACAAATTCTCCACTGCAGTTTTGGTATGCTGATAAAGAATATTCCAAACGTTTAGGCGACTCTATTTGTTCGAACTGGGATGTGTATATGTCATTGGGAGAGCATTTTTGTTTTATGCCAGGTTTTGAAAAACCCGGAAATAAATATTTCTTCTGGGAACACAATATCGCACTTGCTAAATTAATTATATCCATAAAGGGAAGAGGCTCGGTTTCTCTTACTGTTGATGACTTAAAAGATTTTCCTACTTTGTGGCAAAAATACTGTTGTTAAAGAGTTTTCGTCTGTTTCCCACAAATAGCAATTTGTGGGAACATGGGCTCCCCAAGAGGAGCCCTAAAATGCAATGCAAATTCGGACTTGCTATGCACTTACAGTCACAACATTGCTGATCGTCTCAACAAGGCTCTTTCTGCTTTTATCCTTTGAGAGATAGGCCGTGCGAAGAACCATGTTAGTGCCAGGCGATTTTGACCATTCCGTGACAGGAAAAAAAAGCCAAAAAGTGACAAGAGAAAATGACCAAAAATCTCATCTTACACCCCTCAAATTAGACCCTGTCATAAATTCTGTGTAAATGGCAGGGGTTAATTAAAGCCGGAAACACACCCGTCAAATAATATTGCAAACTGATTAACTGTCAGTCCCCAGTCTTTGATGGACATTGTTCAACGCCGCGGTTCTTGATGTCTGTAAGTACACTCATCCAGAATTTGGTGCTGGTTTAACCCCTAAATTCGACCAGAATTTAAATTAGGTTTTCTACCTAGATTGCCTTCATTTCTGAAACAATCAGGAGGTCGTCATCCGGCTTCCTTTTGTAGCGCAGTGTTGACCTGGCCATCCCAAGACATCTGCTTATTTTCCTCTTTGTAAGCCCGAAACGTTTTCTGACTGATTCAAACATCAGCCTTACAGTTCAGGTCTTGACGAACTTTTTGAGTATCTTGAATTAAAAAGGGTTTTCAAGAGATTAGAAATAATCAAAACCGCTTGACAAATGTTTCTTTTTGTAGTAACTTAATGACACGCGATTTGAATCCCGTCATGCGTTGATTTTTACCCGGGGATTCACGCCTTTCTATGGAGGAAAAAATGAAAAGAATTATTTTTGGACTTTCTATTTTGGCTTTGGCATCCATGCAGTTCATGTCATGCACGAAAAAATCCGGTGCGGCTTCCGGCGGCGAGAAGGTCTACAAAATCGGCATTTCAAAAATCCAGCAGCATCCCGCGCTCGACGACATTGAGAAGGGAATTCAGGATCAGCTTGCGGCGGACGGAATCAAGGTTGAGTATGATTTGCAGAACGCCAACGGAGACATGGGAACTGCGACCCAGATTGCGACCCTTTTCAAGAGCGAGGGAGTTGATTACGCCATCGGCATTGCGACGCCCACTGCCATTGCTCTTGCGAACACAATCACAAACATACCGGTCATTTTCAGCTGCGTGACGGATCCCGTGAATGCAGGACTTGTTGACAACGTGAGCTCGGGAAAAAACAACGTCACAGGGCTTAGCGACGCTGTTCCCACTGCTGGCGACATCCGTTTCTTCAAGGAGCTTGCCGGAATCAAGACCCTCGGCTACATCTACACGAGCAACGAGGACAACTCAATCTCTTCACTCGCAGAGGTGAGGGCGGCTTGTGCTGCGGAGGGCATTGAGCTTGTGGAGCAGAGCATCACGAAATCAGATGAGGTGAAGCAGGCCGCGGAGGCAATCGTAAATCTTGTGGACGGAATCTACCTCACGACGGACAACACTGTGTTCAGCGCTCTCTCGGCATTGGTCGGAGTCTTCAACAAGGCCCACAAGCCCATTTACTCAGCCGATGTCACGGGCGCACAGTCCGGTGGAATCGCATTCGCAAAGGGATTCAACTATTACAAGTCAGGACTCGCCACCGCGAAGATTGTCGAAAGATGCATGAAGGGAGAGAAGCCCGCCGACATTCCTGTTGTGTTTATGACCGACCCGTCCGAGACCGATTTCCTTCTTGACTTGGACACCATCGCCGACTGCGGACTCACCGTTTCTGATGACGTGCGCAAAACTGCAAATCTGATTTACAAGGACGGCAAACTTTCTTCCGTCTCATTCTGATTTGAAGCTCTGTTTGACGAGGGGATTGAATATGCGGAAAATTTATGGTATTGTCTTTTATGCGTTTAAGTTTTAAAATCAATACCGAGAAATTTTCAAGCAGATTTTTAGTCCCCCTTCTTTTGCTTGCCATCGTAATTTTTCCATGTAACTCTCACGATTCAAATTCGATGGTGAATCTGAATGATGAAAAAAATGTTGAAAGTCCAGAGCCTGGCATGGAGACTGTGGACGCTCTTAGCACGGAGGAAAAAATCTCCCTGCTTTTCATGCCCGTAATTGAGAGTTCCGAAAGTCCTGTCTTTGATTCTGAAAAAAGCGCTGCCGTGTTTCCGGGTGGATTCATGCTCTCAGAAACTTTGTTCAAAAACAGCACTCGGATTTCTGAAATGATTTCCGCTCTTAAAAGAAAATTTGTTTTTTCTGTTCCCGCATCTGGTTCCACTCTACTTCCTTTTGTCTCATGTTTTGGGAAAAGCTCCGTCCTCACGGAGATGGGTGCCGTTCTTCCAGATCCCTTGCTTGTCGGTGCGAGCGGAAGCAAATATAATGCGGGCCTTTACGCCTCTCTGCTTGGAAAAAAATATTCCGATCTCGGCATAAATCTTCTTCTGCCCGATCCACAGGAAGAGAACTTTTGCGATGACGTGAACCTGAATCTTTCCCTGCGACGGACATTCTCTGAAAAACTCTGGCATGCCGGAGACTCGCTTTCCTTCCATACACTTACAATTTCCGACGATGAGAATCTCATTTCCGATTTTACCGATGGATTGAAAAAAGGTGCGGATATTTTTCTTGTGGAAGATTTTTTCCTCGATGAGTCAGGTGTAGAAAATTTTTCATCGGTCGTAAAAAAACTTTCGGAGTATGCGGAGGAAAACCCTGAGGTCGCGACATTGATTGACGATGCCGTTATGAAAAACATTGCGATGAGAAAAAATCCATCCGTGGCATCCGACAAAAAGGACGACGATAAAATCCTTGACACAATCTGCTCGTCCGGTCTGACGCTCATAAAAAATAAAAGAGGTTTTTTCCCGATCAGCCTTGCTTCAAGGAAAAAAGTCCTGGTTGTCTATCCGCCCGAGGAAAAAAAATCCGTGAATGAGGCCGTCAGACAGATCAGAAAAATCCGCGGAACGAAACTCTCTTTCAGGCTCGCTGATTTTACCGCCGCATCGAAAATACGCGGGCACTTCGATTATCTTGTCTGTGTCAGCAAATCAACTCCGGGCGTGTTCTTGAAAAATCTTTTTATGAGCAGCGATGTTAGAGTTACCGTGCAGTGCGGTCTCCCCCTTTCATCCGAGTTGTACGAGCTTTCTGATTCCGTCCTTCTCTGCTACGGAACAAGCTCATCCCTTGAGAACAACATCGCGATTCCCTCAGCGCTGAAAGCGATTTTCGGATGCAACCATGACGCTTTTTCTCCCTCGGGATTTTTGCCGGTGGAAATCAATCTGGAGAGTCTTTCATCCGGTGATAGTGTCTGCCTTGAGAAAAATTATGGCATTATGAACTGGACGGACACAATGCGGAAGAAAAACATGCGCGCTGTCTGGTTCTCATATTTTGACTGGGCGGCGCTCCCGGATAATTGCGAGGATTTTACGAGGGAAGTTTCTAAGATGATGGAAAAAATTTCATCGCTCGGGCTCAACACATTGATTTTGCACGCTCACAGCCACTCGGATTCCTACTATCAAAAATCATCAGTGTTCACTCAGTCCAAATTCCTTACCACGGCCGGAGGTGAGCCCCTGGATTTTGACGCGTATGAAATCATGATCGAGGAGGCGCACAAAAAGAATATCGTCGTGCACGCATGGTTCAATCCCTACCGTGTGACGGGGGGCGGTGTGCGTCAGGATTCTTTCCCGGAGGATTCCCTGATTTACGGGTGGATGAATTCCGGAGACGGAGATCGCAGGATTCTTTACCACAAGGGACAGTATTATCTGAACCCGGCGGTTCCCGAAGTCAGGACGCTGATTGCGGAGTGCGTGCGTGAGTTCGTGCGGAATTACGATGTGGACGGCGTGCAGTTCGACGATTATTTTTATCCCACGGTTGATGACGGCGACGAGGACACCTGCTTCGACAAATATGAGTATGAGATCAGCGGGAGCGAGCTGGACATAAGTGACTGGCGGCGCAAGAATGTGAGCGACCTGGTCTCGTCGGTCTATCAGGCTGTCCACGGTGAAAAGGAGTATGTTCTCTTCGGAATCAGTCCCGCGGGAAATCTTTCGAACCTGAGGAGTGACTTTCAGTATTTTACCGATGTTGACAAATGGCTTGAGGAAGGCGGCTACATTGATTTTATCCTGCCGCAGCTTTATTGGGGCTTTGAGCTGAAAAACAGAAACGGAACGGAAAGTCCATACGCGTTTGAGAACGTCCTTGCTTCGTGGCTTTCCCTTCCACGGCATGAGTCCGTAAGCCTGAATGCGGGTCTTGCATTGTACAGGGCCGGAACGAATGTCGCGGACAATAATGAGACGAGCGAGTGGCTTTCCCATGATGATGTCATCTCACGTCAGATCCAAAGACTCGAGAATGATGAGGCGGTCTCCGGTTTCGCTCTCTTTGACTACAGGGATCTTTTCAGGACGGAGGCGAGGGACGAGGTCTTGAATCTTGCGGCGAATCTCACGGACGGGCTTTTCAATCCGGGTGATTTTGAAACGGAATGATTTTGAGCAGGAAGAAGATTTTTGGTCAAAATCAAAATTTAAAAATATTTTTCCGGGCTATTGACATTTTTTTTCAATAGTGCTAGATTTCAGATATACATCAAAGGCGATGTGAACTGTATTTTTTTAACTACGGATTCACAGCGCCTTTTTTTTATTTTCAAATCAAATGTTGCCTCCGAAAATCTTTCGCTGGCGGCCAGGAGGAAAGTATGGCTGTAATAAATGTTCCGGAACTGTTCGGCTCGAATGTGTTCAATCAGCACGTTATGAAGGAGCGTCTTCCAAAAGAAACGTTCAAGGCTTTGAAACGCACTTTGGACAATGGGGAGGCTCTGAATCTGGATGTGGCGAATCAGGTGGCGCACGCCATGAAGGAATGGGCCATTGAAAAGGGAGCCACTCACTTCGCCCACTGGTTCCAGCCTCTTACGGGAATCACCGCGGAAAAACACGACAGCTTCATCAATCCCACGGACGACGGCTCTGTGATTATGACATTCAGCGGAAAGGAGCTTGTGAAGGGTGAGCCCGACGCATCGTCATTTCCGTCCGGAGGAACACGCGCGACTTTTGAGGCTCGGGGTTATACGGTCTGGGATCCGACGGTCTATCCTTTTGTAAAGGAGCACACTCTCTGCATTCCAACAGCTTTCTGTTCTTACACGGGTGAGGCACTTGATAAAAAAACTCCGCTTCTCCGCTCAATGGAGGCACTCAACAAACAGGGACTTAGAATCCTGCGTCTTTTCGGAAACACTACGGCGACACACATTGCCACAACCGTGGGACCTGAGCAGGAGTATTTTATCGTTGATGAAAAACTCTACAATCAGAGAAAAGACCTCCGCATGACGGGACGCACTCTCTTCGGTGCAAAACCAAGCAAGGGTCAGGAAATGGATGACCAGTATTTCGCGGCCCTCAAAGCAAGAATCGTGGAGTACATGGAGGACTTGAACGAGACTCTCTGGAAATACGGAATCACGTCAAAGACAGAGCACAACGAGGTCGCACCTGCACAGCACGAGATGGCCCCGATTTTCTCCACCACGAACATTGCCGCTGACCAGAACCAGCTCACGATGGAAGTGATGAAAAAAGTCGCCCGCCGCCACGGTCTTGTCTGCCTTCTCCACGAGAAACCATTCGCGGGATTGAACGGAAGCGGAAAGCACAACAACTGGAGCATGGCGACCAACGAGGGTGAGAATATCTTTGATCCGGGTGACACTCCCGCAAAGAACGCACAGTTCATTCTCTTCGTAACCGCAGTCGTAAAAGCCGTGGATGAGTATCAGGACCTCCTCAGGATTTCCGTCGCGTCTGCAAGCAACGATCATCGTCTTGGAGCTAACGAGGCGCCGCCAGCAATCATCTCAATCTTCATGGGAGAGGAGCTTCAGGCTGTCCTTGAGTCAATCAAAAACGGAACCCACTATGATGAGGTCACGAAGAAAAAAATGACCCTTGGTGTTGACGCTCTTCCTCCGATTCCGAAGGATTCAACCGACAGAAACCGTACTTCGCCATTTGCGTTTACCGGAAACAGATTCGAGTTCCGCTCGGTAGGATCATCGCTTTCCATCTCAGGTCCGAACACGGTTCTTGACTCAATCGTCGCTTACGTGCTCAAGGGATTTGCGGATGAGCTTGAGGGAGCTGCTGATTTTGACAAGGCTCTTGGAGATTTGATCAAGCGTGAGTTGAACGCGCACTGGAGAATCATCTTCAACGGAAACGGCTATGATGCTAGCTGGGTCACTGAGGCTGAGAGACGCGGACTTTTGAATCTGCGAAATCTTCCCGAGGCCATGGAGCATTATATGGATCCGAAAAACATCAAGATGTTCATGGATCTCGGAATCTACAACAAGACGGAGCTTGAGAGCCACTACGAAATCAAGCTGGAAAAATATTGCCAGGTCCTGAACATCGAAGTGCAGACCATGCTTGAGATGATCAACAAGGACATACTCCCGGCTTCATTCAAGTACATGCAGGCCGTGAGCAAAACCGCGATCGATTTGAAATCCGTGGTTCCCGACGCGAAGTGCAAGGCCGAGACCTCATTGCTCAAGACTCTCGACGTGCTTACAGACGAGCTTGCAGCCAAGACCGACGAGCTGAATCAGAAGCATCTTGCCGCAAAGCAGTGTTCCGATTACATGAGCGAGGCAAAGGCTTACGCAAATACGGTTCTTCCTGCGATGGCGGAGGCACGTGCGGTAGCCGATCAGATTGAGTCGCTTCTGGGTGAGGAGTACAAGCCCTTCCCGAGTTACGAGGATCTGCTTTTCAGAATCTAAGCTGACAAAATCAGTTTAGGTAAGTTTGAAAAAACTTAGAGACAGCACCGGTGGATTTTTCTGCCGGTGTTTTTTTATTTGGATAAAAATGACATTGCGGTATTTTTGTGATATAATGGAAGGCAGAAAATCAGCAGGAAATTTTACAGGGAGGATTCCATGCCGAAGAAAAATGTTCCGTCCGCAAAACCGCCGAAGCTTACGGTCCCGCAGGTGATTGAATACTGCAAGGACAAACTTGGAATCACGTTCAATCTGATGGACGAGGAAAAGGCAAGGGAATTCCTTGAGGGCCACAATTTCTTTTTCCGCCTGAAACAGTATTGCTCAATCTGCCCTGACCAGACTAGAAATGGAAAATACATCGGGCTTGATTTTGGTCATCTTGTTGAGATTTCCACGATCGACATGTTTTTGAGGAAGTATCTTTTCAAAATGACGATAGACTTGGAGCACTCGCTCAAAGTGAGGATTGTGAATGAGTGCCAGAACAATCCCGCTGACGACGGATATGAGGTGGTGGAGAAATTTCTGGAGACCCGCCCGAAGATTAAGGAGGAGCTTGCCAAGTTCATCCGGATTTCAAATTATGGCGGCAAAAATTTTGACAAATACCTTGAGTCTCCCGCCGTGTGGAATTTCGTGGAGATGATAGGCTTCGGGGATTTTATCTGCTTCTATGGTTTTTATTATGAATTCTTCCGCCTTGAGAGCGAGTATACGAAACATTTTGAATCCGTGCGACGACTCAGAAACGCCTGTGCCCACAATGTCTGCATGCTTGTCTCATTCACTCCTGTGCAGGGATTTAAGCAGGACATCGGAATAAACTTCGAGCTGCTGGGGGCGAAGCTTGGGATTGGTAACGGCGTTATCACAAACTGTCTTAAGGTTCCCCTGCTGCATGATTTTGCCGTCATGCTCTCGGTCTACACAAAGCTTGTCTCCTCTCCGCTCGTAAAGAAAAAGACCCTGCAGGAAGTGAAGGATTTCTTTGACGGCAGGATGCTCTACCGCAAGCAATATTTTGATGGCAACTCCGACGTAAAGAACGCATATCTTTTCGCAAGGAAGGTTCTGGATTATTACGCGGAGAAGTGAGACGTGGGTGTGCCGGCGGAAACTGACCGTGCGATTTCCTTGACTTGTTCCACCGAAAGACCGGTGCACTCAGAAATCGTTTCCTGCGGTATTCCTTTTCGAAGCATATTCTCTGCGACCTCGAAGGATTTTTGTCGCTGTCCTGCATTTATTCCGTTGCTGTAACCTTCATCATACCCTTCCTCGCGGATATTTTTCTTGTAAATTTCCTCGTTGAATTCCTCCAAAATCATTCCGATTACCTCCGCTTTCTGCCGCTTGAAAAATCCGTCCAGAAGATTTTCCTTTATCGCGTCATCCACAGCCACATTGATGGACTTTTCTTTTCCCATTCCCTTTTCAGTGTTGGTGCGGACCTTTGCTACGAATCTAGAATAATCATACAATGCCTTGCATTTTTTTTGAAGTCCCTTGCAGTGGTTTTCGTTGATATTTTTGAAATAAGCTGTCCATTCATAAGCACCGATCTTACATGGTGTTTTGAATGAGTCTGACAGACGTATCTCAAATTCATCATCGGTTTTGCACGGACCATTATATAATACAATAAAGTTTGGAGTTGGAATTTCTATCCTTGTGTTACGATTTGGGTCCATTTCGTTGTCCGCAAGATATTTTTGATAAAGTTGCGAGAAATATAGCAAACCTCTCAGAGGCATATTTCTGTTCAAGGTTGACTGCTGCTCGTAAAGACACATCTGATCATCAATCAGAAAAGAGATGTCATTATGCATGGTGATGTAAATTACATTTTCAATAGTGTTTAATTGCAATGCGTCTGGATTGGTATAGCTCGTGCCGTTCAAAGCGTTGTATAAATCTAATCTCCATCTCTTGCTTTCTGCCGTGTTACGTCCGAAGATTGCTTTGAACAGCCTGTCTTTGTACTCTCTGTTTGGTGATGTAGAACTCATTTGAATTCCTCCTTAATATATTAATAGCCGTAAATCTTCAAAATTCGCACCAAATTTGAGAGAAGTTTACGAGAAAAATATTTTTTTTGATTTATTTATGATATTTTCACTATAAAAAAATTGAGTAAAAATCAAGGTTTCATCTGATAATTTGGTTTTGGCGATTTTTCAGGTGTATGATAAGCAAGCCTTGTTTTCAATTTTTTTTCCGGATGACAAAATCCCTTTTCCGATTTATAATCAGATGTATAATCAGATTTTTCAGCAAGAGGAGTTGCAGATGAGGACCAAGGACAAAAACGGCTTCAACAAAAAGGACCCGGCACGAAACGCATTCATGCTCACGGGTAAATTCGCTCGCAGGGGATATGACTGGTGGTGGCACTCGTTTACTGCGGTCAATGATGCGACGGGCGAGGAGGTTCCTTTTTTCATTGAGTTCTTTCTTTGCAATCCCGCGCTTGCAGGAGAGAGTCCAAGACCTGTCCTCGGTCAGTTTCCCGAAAATCAGGAGGAGAAAAAACGTCCGTCGTATCTCATGGTGAAGGCCGGGTGCTGGGGAAAGAACAAGGTCCAGCTCCACAGATTTTTCGCATGGAAGGATGTCACCGTGAGCGAAGGGGCCCCATATTCCGTAAAGGCCGCCGAATGTTTTGCGAGCGACACAGAGCTGAGGGGATCCGTTTCCGTAAGGCAATCACAGGCAAAAGTTCCCGCATACATGAGCGATGCAGGCGAGATGAAATGGAACCTGAGGCTGAATAAAAAAGTCGCATTCAACGTGGGCTATGGTGCGGGAAAAATCTTCCGTGCGCTCAAGGCTTTCGAGATGTACTGGCACGCCGAGGGAATGAAGACGAACGTGACGGGTTCCATTGTTTTGAACGGACAGTCCTACACGGCGAGGGGCGAGTACTCTTTCGGCTACTCCGACAAAAACTGGGGATGCGGATTCACGAGTCCATGGGTGTGGCTCTCATCCTGCGACCTTGTGAGCCGTAAGACAAGCAAGCGGCTGAACAATTCCGTTTTCGACATAGGCGGCGGAAGACCCAAGGTGTTTGGAATCCCTCTGAACCGGAAGCTCCTTTCCGCATTCTGGTACGAGGGACATCCCTACGAATTCAATTTCAGCAAATTCTGGACGCGCACAAAGACCAAGTTTTCATCGGAGGAGACTGAGAGCGAAATCATCTGGCACGTGATGCAGGAAAACCGCGAGGCCGTAATGGAGACCGAGGTGAAGTGCAGGAAAGCCGACATGATCTGGGTGAACTACGAGGATCCCGACGGGCACAAGAGGTTCAAGAGACTCTGGAACGGAGGCAACGGATCTGGCACCGTGAAGCTTTACAAAAAGGAAAAAGGTGAAAAAATCCTCATTGACGACATAGTTGCAAGGCACATTGGCTGCGAGTACGGCGAGTTTGAGAGTTGAAAGTTAGAAGGGGTTGCAGGCATTTCTCTCCCTTGCGATTTTTTTTGGTTTCGTGTATGATGAGTTATGGCTTATGAAGTAACGGCGACCAGACGAAGGCCGCAGAGTTTTGAGAATCTTGTCGGGCAGGAATTTGTTGCCGCCACATTGAAGAACGCGATCGAATCAAAGAAGATTGCGCACGCATATTTGTTTTCAGGTCCCCGGGGATGCGGAAAAACTTCCACCGCGCGCATTTTGGCAAAGGCACTCAACTGCGAGAAAGGCCCAACCGCCACGCCATGCGGAGAATGTCCCGCCTGCAAGGAAATCACAGCCGGCTCTTCCATGGACGTGATTGAGATAGACGGTGCCTCGAACACTAGCGTAAACGACATCAGGCAGATTAAGGACGAGGTGATGTTCCCTCCGAATTCCTGCAAGTACAAAATCTACATAATCGATGAAGTCCACATGCTCTCAAACAGCGCGTTCAATGCCCTTCTCAAGACAATTGAGGAGCCGCCGCCATACGTCATCTTCATTTTTGCCACGACCGAGCTCCAGAAGGTCCCGGCCACAATCAAGAGCCGGTGCCAGCAGTTCAACTTCCGTCTCGTCCCCATTGAAAAGGTGAAGGAGCAGCTTGCCCTTGCCGCGTCGGAAATCGGAATCAAGGCGGAGGATGAGGCCCTTTACTGGATTGCGCGTGAGTCCACCGGAAGTATGCGCGACAGCTACACGCTCTTTGATCAGGTTGCGGCATTCAGCGACGGTGAGATTACCTATGAGAAAATCCGCGACAAACTCGGGCTTGTGGGAGTGGACAGGCTGAACGAGCTTTTTGGTCTCTGCGTTGCGGGCGACTCATCCACGGCCCTTGTGAAGCTGGACGAATATCTTCAGAACGGTGTCTCAATCGAGCAGCTGATTACGAACTGCACCGACTACCTCAGGAATCTTCTTCTCATAAAAAGCGGCATCACGAAGGAATCCCTTCTGGGACAGGCTGCGGAAAGGTTCAGCAAGGACGTGCTCTCGTCATGGAACGGAGTGCAGATTGAGCGAGCCCTTTCAATTTTCATGCAGCTCTACCGCGACATACGTTACTCCCTGAGTCCCCGCTATGAGTTTGAGCTTGCCGTGAGCAGATTGTGCTGGCTCAAGGATTACGTTTCGCCGATGGAGGTTAAGCGTGCCCTTGATGCCGTGCGTCCCATGCTTACGAACGCTGCTCCTTCAAGGACCATAAATGCGGGTGCGCAAAACGGACAGGGAACTGAAAACCGCCCTTTTGAGTATGGCGGAGCTGAACCGCCTGTAAATTCTTCAGCAATCCCGAATCTCTCTGCGGAAGAGAATTTCATGGAAGAGCCCTTGCCCGGACCGGATGATGATGCGTCGGAATATCAGGATGCGCCTGAGGGTGAGGAGCCGCCTGACCTGAGTGATTTTATGCGCTCGCTTCAAAACCGAGGGACGGTGAAACAGACTCAGACGGATTCAAAGCCTGTGAGTTCTGATGCGGGAAATCAAGTGGAGCCGGTTACGGAGATTCTTCCGAGTGCACCCGTGGACTCATCCGACATTGATAAGGTGCGTGCCGCGCTTATAAATGATTTTTCCGAGAGGGATCCGTTCGTGGGGGCTCTGGTCGCAAAAACATCGGTGTGGGTGAAAAACGGAGCCGGTGTGTCATGCACGATTCCCACTGAGTTTGACCTGAAACGGCTGAGGACGAGCAGCGCGAAGATTTGCAAATATCTTTCAAATGTATATGGACAAGAAATCGCTTTTTCTGTTACATTGAAAGAGGAGATAAAACAGAACGAGGAGATTGTGCTTCCTGAGGATGTCGCTATGATAAAGGACATTTTCCGTGGCAGACTCATCGGACAGTAAGAGGAAAATATGAATCCATTTGAAATGATAAAGAACATCGGGAACTTGAAGGGACAGCTTGAGAACGCTCAGGAGCAGCTTGCCGAGGTGCGTGCCTCTGGTTCATCCGGCGGAAACATGGTGACTGTGACCCTCAACGGAAAGTTTGAGATGGTGGATCTTGTGCTTGATCCCATCTGCGTGGACAACCGTGACGTTCCCATGCTTCAGGATTTAATCAAGGCGGCTCATCATGCTGCGGTGGAGAACGTGCAGGAAGAAATCAAGACGAAGCTCGGTCCCATGCTCGCGGGAATGAACATACCGGGACTCGGTTGATGAACGCACTGGATGAAATCACCGAAAGTTTTTCAAGGCTTCCGGGAATAGGAAAAAAATCAGCGGCGAGGATTGCGAATCATCTTCTGAAAGCCGACCGAATCTTCATGGACCGTTTCGCAAGGCAGATAGCGACATTGCAGGACAAAATCCGTCCGTGTGTGATTTGCGGATCCTGGACTGAAAGCGAGACATGCCCAATCTGTTCCGACATGAGCCGGGACAGGACCCTTCTGTGCGTGGTGGAGCAGCCTCAGGATGTTTCCACGATTGAGAATTCGAATGAGTACAGGGGGCTGTTTCATGTCCTTGGAGGCGTAATCTCTCCTCTTGACGGCGTGGGGCCAGACCAGCTCAGAATCAGGCCGCTTGTGGAGAGAGTGAGGGGCGGGGAAATCCGTGAGGTCATCATCGCGACGAATCCTACGGTCGAGGGAGACACCACCGCGCTCTACATACAGCATCTGCTTGCGGAATCGGACGCTCCTTGCACTGTGACCCGGCTTGCGAGCGGACTTCCCGTGGGCGGAGACCTGGAGTACATTGACAAAGTGACTTTGGCAAGAAGCTTTCAGGGCCGCATAAAAATCTGAGCCCGCGTCAACTTCCCGCCATTATCTTTTTAGCTCAGCTTGAATCCCTTCATCTTTTCGGAGAGGTTCTGCACGTCCTCCCTGTTCTGTGAGGTGGAGATTGAGACCTCTTCCATCGCGGACGTAATCTGCTCTATGTTGCCGGACATTATGTTCATCTTTTCGTCAATCGTGTGGCTCGCCTCGGTCAGAATCTTCATCTGCTTTGCAATCTGTTTTCCGCCCGCAAGCATTTCCGTCGCTCCGTCCTTTACTTCGGTTGTGGAGTCGTTGATGCGCTTCATGGCCTCAAGCACCTGCTGGTTTCCCGATGCCTGTTCGCTCATTGCGTCCATCACCACGTTCTCCTGATTCCGCACGGTCTGCGCAAGGTCGTAGATTACCTCGAAGTTCTTCTGGACTTCCTTTGTGGTCGCCGAGACGTTTGCGATTGATGCGGAGAGCTGCTTTAGGCTCTGGTTGATTGCCTTTCCCTGGTTGTTGGACTGCTCGGCCAGCTTCCTGATTTCATCCGCGACAACGGCGAATCCACGTCCTGCCTCACCCGCGTGCGCTGACTCAATGGCCGCGTTCATGGCGAGAAGGTTTGTCTGGCTTGCGATGGTCTGGATGATTTTGCTCGCCTCCATGAGACCAGCCGATTCCTGTATGATTCCGTCCGCTGTGAGTACGGCGCTCTGTACCGATTTGCGTCCCTGGTCCGATGCGTTTCCGAGCTTGTTCACTGTCTCCGTGTTTTTCTCAAGAATCTGGGTGACGCTCCTGATGTTTGCGACCATCTCATCTACCGCGGCGGATGACTGGTTCACGCAGGATGCCTGTTCCGAGACGCTGTCGTTCAGCTGGCTGATTCTGTCAAGGATTTGTGTGGTGGATGAGTTCGCCTCCGCAACGCCCGTAGACTGGCTGTCCATCTCCTGCTTGACCGATGAGATTGAGTTGACTATGTTGCTCACGCTGTTTGACGCGGAATTCATGCTGTTCTCCAGCTCCACGGCAGAATCCTCCGAATGTCTCGCCGAATCCTGGAAGCTCTTGAGAATCAGCTGCGTGTCATCGCGGAATTCGTTCAGGTCGTTCACCATCTCGCCGAGCTCGCACCTGAGGATTATGTCCAGCTTGTGCTTCGTGTAGTCCTTGGCGGAGAGAGCGTCGGTAAAATCCTTGAGCTCAAGTATGCCGCTCCTGATGTCGTTTATGTTCAGGTAGATGTCAAGCATCGTCATTATGCTGCCGAATGCGCATAGGGGAACCATCTTGCCCAGAATCAGGCCTCCGATTTTTTCCTGCGAGAGATTTGCCGGAACCATGACGCATGCGAGTGCGAGGAGGACAACCCCCGCGAGTGCGAATAAAAGGGCGACCATAATGCGCTCGTTGAGTTTCATCGTCGTGTGCTGCTTCTCAAACGGAAGCCATGTGAGGTTGCGCTCGAAAGTCTGTATGAACCTGATGTATGAAAGAAGGGATGTCTCGAACGCTATTCCGGGGAACATGACGAGGCTGTAGGGCAGGATGGACTTGCCGTTGAAAGCCGCGAATGTCAGTCCGTGCGCCTTCGTGAAAAAATAGAATGCGGTGGGAGTGGCGAAGAACGAGAATACCGGAAACACTATGACGAGCTTTTCCAGAATCTTCACAATGCTGTTGAAGCGGTCCGTTGACTCCTTGCTGCCGTCCACATTATCCACCTGCTTGTTTATGAAGATGAAGGCCGCTATCTGTATGGCTGTCTCAAAAATCAGGAGAAGCCAGACCAGCGGGGATGCGAAAAACTCAAGGGACTCCTTGAGCGTCATTGCACCGACGAAGACTGAGAACGGCACGTAAAACAGATTCGGAGAAATGGCGACACCGATCATCCATATTAAAACTGACTTCGGAAGTCTCTTTTTTTCAATTTCCATGGCATAACCTCTCTCTTAAATGATACATCAACATCTGCGATTTATCAAGTTGAATTGAAAAAATATTTACATTTTAATGCAATTTAAAGGCATTTTTTCCGAACCCTTGATTTAAGACTCATATCGTATTATAATTCATCATAAATTTGAATTATTTATAAGGAAGAAAACATGAAGTCAGACAGATTTAAATCTCTGCTCGTCCCTCAGTTCGGAAAGAAATTCCTCATAATGATTATCGGCATTTTTCTGATGGGGTTTTTCCTTTCTTTTTTGGTTGAGGTTGACTGGGGAACCGACCCGTACACTTTCCAGAACACGGTCATCTCCACGCGGCTGGGATGGTCACTCGGCACTTGGCAGCTCTGTCTGAACGGAGTCCTTTTCGTTCTGGTCATCATTTTCAACCGCAGGCTCATCGGTCTCGGAACCCTAGCCAATATGGTTCTCGTGGGCTACACGGTGGATTTTTTCCGCTGGGTCTGGAGGACGTGCTTTCCGCTTCTGGGACGGATCTGCACCGAGCCGGAATTTCTCTGGGCGAAGATTGTCGTTTTCGTGCTGGGCATCCTCTGCTTCGTGATTGCGGCATCCCTTTACATGAACGCGGATCTGGGGCTCTCTCCATACGACGGCCTTGCGTTCATAATCAGCCAGAGACTTAAGGGGAAGATTCCCGTCGCGGTCTCTCGCATTGCCTATGACCTTAGTGCCGTGCTGATAGGAATTCTCGTCAGCCTGGGAACCGGAATCAGCATACTCACGGCGTTGATCGGGTCGGTCGCAATGGCTCTTACCCTGGGGCCCGCCATACAGATCGTGGGAAAATTCGTGAACGAGAAGCTTCTGAGGATTCCCTCGGAAAAGCAGGGACAGGAAATCAGCTGACGAGCATTTTGTCAACGAACGCCGCAATCTGCTTTACGGCCGCACGACCCTCGGGGATGTCCTGCATGAGGACCCATGAGTGGCACATGTTCTTGTAGTGGATCTCAAGGGCTGTGTCCGTGGACTCAATCTTTGCGGTCAGGGTTCCCATCATCGGATAGAAGATTTCCTTCGTGCCGTAAAAAATCTGGACGGGCGGGAAACCGGTGAAATCAATTGCAGAGGGTTGGAGATCGGGGCTTTCGGGGGGTACGTTTCCGACCCAGTTTTCTGAGATCAGGTCAAGCGACTCCATGCTCAAAAAGAGGTCTCCCGGCTCAGCTTTTTCCATCGGCTCACGGCAGTCCTTCAGTCCGAGTCCGGCAGCGGGGGATATCGCCACGATTCTTCCGGGCTTGTTCGCGAGTCTTGAGCAGAGACTTAGCGCGAGGTTCGCTCCTGTTCCGTCACCGGCAAGGATTATCTTGTGCGACTTGAAGTCTTTGAGCAGGTTGGCGTAGACTTTCTGGAGCCATCTGAGTGCGAAACGGACGTTGTGCTCGGGCGCCGGCGGGTAGATTGCGAGGCAGATTGTCGCACCGCTTGTGTCGGCCAGTCTCGCTAGAGTCTTGAAATGATTCTCCGTGGGGCCTGCGAGTCCTCCTCCTCCGGCCATGTAGAGTATGGCGCAGTCCGAGGTTCTTTTCTTTGATTTGATCGTAAAATATGGCTGTCCGTCGAAAATCACTTTCTGTACGGTGAATCTCTTGTAGAAATATGAGGGAACTTCCTCCACCGGCTCCGGGTGTGCGAGCGTCTCATAAAACTTTTTCTTGTATCCGCCGCCGCTGATTTTGTTCCATGTCTTGATAAAGGATTCTTTAAGGAGGTATTTGAAACTCATGCTCCCATTCTAGCACATATTTAAAGTCCTGTCCATTGACACTCGCGGGGAAAAGCATTAATCTTTCCACATACTTATTATATAGAAAGAAATGAATGGAGAAAAATTATGAAAAAGTTTAGGTTTGGCATGATTTTTGTGGTCGCTCTTGTGCTTGTCTCCCTTTTCACAGTCTCATGCAAGACAACTTCGGTCGCCATCCCGGAAACCGAGGACAGGATGTACTGGAAGATTGAGGGAACCGACTCGAAGGGAAATCCCTCCACGGTGCATCTTCTTGGAACAATCCATGTGGGTGACGAGAGACTTTATCCGCTTCCCGAGCAGATAATGACGGACTTTGAGAACTCTGACCGCCTTGTGGCCGAGCTTTCCTCCGAGGATCTTGGCAGACTGCAGGGGGAGCTTGTGAAAGCCCTTTTGGCCAGCGCGATGCGTGCTCGTGGAAAGAATGTAATTGACCAGCTGAGCGATAAGGAGCGTGAGATTCTTTTTTCCGTGCTCAACGAGTCGATTGCGCGTCCTCTTGGCATTTACGAGCCCTGGATTTTGACGGACACTGTATCCGTATTCCAGTATTCCAGCTGCGGGCTTGACTCCTCCAAGGGTGTTGACCAATATCTTATGGACAAAGCGAGGGAGAAGGGCCGCTCATGGGAGGGACTTGACACTCTGCAGCTTCAGATTGACGTAATGCAGTTCGGGACCTATGAGGAGCAGCTTGCCGTGTTGAAATCCATGCTGACGGTACTTGAGGATCCGACGATTTTCAATCTCTACATCAACACGCTTTACGAGGCTTACATTGCCGGAGACATTGAGGGCGTGCTGCGTGCCGATGAGGTTGGAAATGATGAGGTTGAAAAGACTTCCGGAATGGATAAGGATCCTGAATTTGAGGAGTACTCGAAGAAATATGACGAGCAGCTTCTTACCAAGCGTAACCGTGCGTGGGCCGACAAAATCAAAAAATGCCTGAACGAGGGCGGCGAGACTTTTATTTTCGCGGGATGCCTTCACTTCATAGGCAAGGATTCGGTCTTTGAATTCCTCCGCAAAAACGGTACATTGAAAAATTAGTGTCTTTTAGAGGGCGAGCTTGGTCTCCGGATTGATCGCCTTGTCGTTCTTGTAGATTGTGAAGTGCAGGTGGGGGCCGGTGCTCTGACCTGTGCTTCCGACCTTTCCTATTACGTTGTTTGTATAGACGTAATCTCCCTTCTTGCAGAGTATCTGGCTCATGTGTCCGTAGAGGGACTTGTATCCCGAGTGATGCTGGACAATCACGTAGTTTCCGTAGATGCCGCTCCATCCCGCCGTAATTACCTTTCCCTCGCTCGTCGGATAGATTGAGGTTCCCTTCGGACAAGCCATGTCAACTCCTCCGTGGTGGGTGCGACGTGATGAGTCAAACGGACTGATGCGCCATCCGTATCTTGATGAGATGTAATATGCGGAGTGGAGTGGTTTCTTGAACAGTTCTCCGCTCAGCTCAAGCAGTTTTCCGCGGTCCATCTTTGCGCCGACCAAAAACACCGTGGTTCCGTTCTTGAGTTTTTCCGTGGCAGTGATGTGGTTCGCCTCTTCGGATTTCGCTGTCTCGACATTGTTCTTTTTGCAGATGGACTCAAGCGTCTCTCCGTCCTTCTGTACCGTGTAGAGGACTCCCGATGTGGACGGAATCTTGAGGAAGCTGTTGATCCTGAGGCTCATGGCGGATGTAATCACGTTGCTGTTGACCGAGAAAATGGTGTCCTGGGTCACGCCGAAATCTTTTGCGAGCGCGCCTACTGTGTCTCCTGTCTTTACCCTGTAGACCTTGTATGAAAGGGAGGTCTCAACATAGTTCTCCGCTATGTCCTCCGCCGGAAGTGCCGGGGCAATCTCCTCGGCTATGATGTCCGGGTTCTCCGCGTCAAGCTCCGGATTAAGCTCTCCGTCTGTCTGGTCGGTGGTGTCCTGCACGATGTCCTCGTCTGAATTTACCGCAAGAAGACTTTCCACGTTCTCCCCGTTGTCGTCGTCTGATCCTGAGATTTCGTATGCACCCGTCTGTGGAAGAAGCTCCGTTATCTCAAAGTCGATGTTTCCGCCGCCCTGTCCGCTGTAGTTGTTGTGATGGATGACTGCGGCCGTGGTTCCAAGCGCCAGTGTCATTGCCGAGAACAATGATATGGAGCATGTCATTATGAACTTCACGTGGGTTCTGACCCTGAGTCTTTTCGTGTAACAAATTTCCTTAGAAAACAAAGGTTTCTGCTTCTGTTTCATCTTAATATATACCGTAACACCAAAATCAAGTTTTAAGGCTGGTCCTGCTTCTCAGGTTCCCTCGCCTTTTTCTTCAGCCCGATCAGATAGGTCTCAAAGGACTCCGTTCTGCAGGCTTCCGGTTTGAACCCCTTGGCGGTAGTAAAAATCTCCCGCATCTTCTGGAGTTCCTTCTGCTGATCGCCGTTCTGAAAAATCTTGACGCAAAAATTGCCGTTGGGCTTCAGCATCTTGTCAGCATAATAGATGGCCATTTCCACAAGTGCCCTTGATCTTGCCGTATCAACAGTACGGTTGCCGGTTGTAAGCGGCGCGGCATCACAGACAACAAGATCGTAGGGGCCGTTTGCCTTGATCTGGGAACGAATCTCCTCGCTCAGCAAGTCGCCCTGGAAAAAAATAAGATTGTCACCCTTGACGGATTTAGCCAGCGGATTCAAATCCACCGACACCAGTTTACCAGAATTTTCAAGTTTGCGCAAGAGCCATGTGGTCCAACTTCCGGGTGCGGATCCCAAATCAAGGACCGTATACCCTTTTTTCAGCATCCCGAATTTCGCGTCGATTTCCTGCAGCTTGTATACACTGCGGGCGGGATATCCTTCCTGAAAGGCTTTCTGAGACCAATAATCCGGTTTGCTGTAGGAGTTGTTAGACTTTGCCATACCCTTATTTCGGCATTTCCGGGGCTTTTGATTAGGGGGCGGAGACTGCTGACGGGAGCTTTGGATGCCGTTTAGCTTGCATACTGGTGAAAACCCTGTTATAATATGGATGTTTACTGATTAATGAATGTTTTCATAGGAAAGCAACTCTGGAGGAAAAAATGGCTTATTGTCCTAACTGTGGAAAAAAGATTGAGGATGGCGCGAAATTTTGCGGAGACTGCGGTACGAAGATTGACTTGGAGATGTGGACTTCCCCGGCGGGAGCTCCCTCTGACGCACAGACTGAGGCTCACGGAAAGGTTTCTCTTGCAAAGCCGGGATCTGATTCGAAACCCGTCTCCCTCGCAAAACCAGGCTCCGAGTCAGGACAGAGCTCTTCACAAGCGGCCCCCTCTTTCTCAGTCCAGGCTTCGTCATCAGCTCAGAGTACTTCTTCAAATTCTCTAAATTCGGCCATATTCTTCGGACCGGACGGAATGTCGGTAGGCATGTCGGCGGAGGAGACGGTATCTCCTAAGAGCAGGCTCTGTGCGCTCCTTCTCGGAATTTTCTTCGGTTATCTTGGAATCCACAATCTGTATCTCGGAAAAATAAAGAGGGGAATCATACAGATGGTCATGTCCGTGCTCGGATTATATCCTTACGTGCGTTTGGTGGCGTATGCCATTAAGGCGGTGATTGCCGAGACCAATGGAGCGCCAGTTTCCGACGATGACTTTCCAATAGGAGTCATACTGCTTTTCATACTCAGCATCTTCCTGTTTGCCATTGTCGGAATCTGGGCATTTGTGGACTGGATCGTGATTGCCGTCGGAAAGGCCCGCGACAAAAACGGTCTTCCTCTCCTTAAATGGTGAACTGTCCCATCTGCGACTTGATTTCCTCGATGGAGGATTTCATCTTGACCGCGATCTGAGAAAGCTCGGTTCCGGTGTCGTCTATTTTTCTTGCGCCGGAAGCCATTTCGTCCATGCTCTCCTTCATGGAGTGGCTTGACTCCTGCAGGCCGTTCATGTTCTGAAGAATCAGCTTGTTGCCCTCGGTCATTTCGGTCGCGGCACCCCTTACTTCCGCCGTACTTGAGTTCATGTTGCGCAGGGTGTCTATGATCTGCTTTGAGCCTTCGTCCTGCTCCTCCATCGCAAGCTTTATTTCGTGCACAAGCCTGTTGGTGGAGTCAATCTCCGTGGAGACGAGCGAGAACGCCTTGCTTGATTCCTGTGACTGGGTTACAACCTCAAGGATGGATTCCTGGATGCTGCTGAGCTGTTCGCCGATGGTCTTTGACTGCGCTGTGGATGTTTCCGAGAGCTTTCTGATTTCGTCCGCGACTACTGCGAATCCCTTTCCGGCTTCTCCCGCGTGTGCAGCCTCGATTGCAGCGTTCATGGCAAGAAGGTTTGTCTGGCTCGCGATGTTTGCAATGGCCTGGTTCGCGTCCTGAAGCATCTTTGATTTTTCCTCAATCTGCCTGATCTTGTCGTTCACCGCAAGCTGCTTTTCCTGTCCCGACTGGCTCTGCTTCTCAAGGTCCGAGAATGACGCCGCCATCTTGTCCACGGATGAGTTTACCGACTTGATGTTGCCGATCATCTGCTCGACCGCGCTGGATGCCTGGGAAACTCCGTCAGCCTGATTGTTTATCATCCTTCCGAGGGAGTTTATGTTTGCCGCTATCTCATTGACCGCACCCGCCGTCTCCTGAACCCGCGATGACTGCTGCGTAATCTGGTTGTGTATGCTTCCTATGTTCGCTATGATCTCGGTGATTGCGCTCGCCGTGTTCTCCGTGCTTATGGACATGTTTTCTCCGACGGAGTCAAGCTTGTTCTCAGAGGCCTTTACGTTCGCGATTATATCCTGAAGTTTTTCTATGAACGTGTTCTCGCTTTTAACCAGCTTTCCGAACACCTTGAAGATTGTCATGTTCCTGAGGTTGATTCTCTTCGTGAGGTCGGCGTTTCCTGATGAGAGGTCCAGAACCGCGTTGTCAAGGACCGTGAGCTGGTCATTTATGGCGAGGATCTGCACGAGGAGGAATATCACTATTGCGGATGCTATGACGGCCGCGATGATCACGATGATGGCGTTTTCCCAGAAGTCGCTCATTGTGAAGGGGCGGTAGAGAACCATGTGCCATTTTACGAGCTCAATCGGGGCGATCAGGTACTCACCAGAGCCTGAGGAGTGGATGGCCAGGTCAGTCGGTTTTGTTTCCACGTCAGCGAGGAAGGGCATCTGCTCAGTGATGCTTACCTTCTTTTCTATTATGCTGTCGTCAAGCGATCCCGTTATCTCCAGAAGGTCATTGTACAGGTACATGGTGACGCGCTTGTCAAGTCCGTTGTACATGGTGTCAATGAAGTTGGAAATCGGTATTCCCGATCCCACGATTCCTATGGGCTTGTCTCCGTCACGGACGACCGCGTTTACCCAGAGCATCGTTGCCTTGAGCTGGGGATTGTAGTTGATGTTGAAGTTGTATTCTTCGGTCTCGTACATGGTCATGTTGTACCAGTATTCGGTCGGATCGGAGGGGTCGACTACATAGGCTGGCTTCATGTCGCTCCAGAACATCTTGTCCACATCGGAGATCCAGAAGACGGATTTTGAGAGGAAGCTGTTCCTGTATGCCTCAAAGTCCTTGGTGGCCGCGTTAAGCAGATTCTCGTCTCCCGGCGCAAGAAGATATTCCTTGATTGACGGCATCTTTTTCATCTGCCTGACGAGGGTCAGCTGCTCCATCATTGCCGCCTCAAATTCTGCCCTGTTTAGTCTCGTGAAAAGTTCCATGCTGTCATGTGCATGTACACGGAAATTACGGCGCGATATGCCAACTACGATGAATGTCATTCCCACTATGAGAACCGCGCTTACAATTGCGATGACGGTCGAAGAACGACCCCTTCTCGATGAATAAGCCATAAAAGCTCCTTGAAATAGGGTTAAATAATTGAGAAAAAACAAATGCCTTTTAAATTATAATGCAGATTGTCCATTTGTCAAGGAAAACTGGAAAGATAACTTAAAAAAAATAAATCTTGCCAATATGGAAGTACGGTAATATAATGGAAGACATGGAATCTGAAAGAGAAAAGGCCGAGCAGGTTTACGAGCGGCTTCATACAATGTACGAGCTCATGAGTCAGACCGGCGGGACCGAGGATGTCGAGAAGGCGATCTTTGATTTCGAGGACTGTGTTTCAGATGAGGATTACGCGGAGTGGCTCAAAAAATATGAGTTTTTCGCATAGCGGGGGTTTATGAGAGGAAAAAAGAGAATAGCCTTTGTGGCGGACTACATTGAATCCGAGTATTCTCAGAAAATCTACAGCGGGGTACGTGCCTTTGCCGCCGAGCACAATTTGGAGGTGCTTGTTTTTTCCGTGGGGCAGCTTTTGGACACGACGCTTTCCTTTGACTACCAGCATCTCTCGGTCGCGGCTCATCTTACGCCAAACAATGTGGACGGAATCATCTTCGAGACGGGTGTTCAGCTGAACTATGCTACAGGCGATTATGTCTCCTCCTTCTTGAAATCTTTCGCGCCGCTTCCGGTTGTGAGCGTAGGGGCGGATATCAAGGACATACATTCCGTTTACTGCACCGGGAAAGTCGGTTTTTCCGCGCTGATTTCCCATATCATCGAAAAGCATGGTTGCCGAAGGATTGCTCTTATGGGTGCCAGGAACAATTCCACCGACGCAATCAACAGGGAGAAAATCTACAAGCAGGTGCTTCTTGAGCACAACATTGCGTATGACTCCAGGCTGATGATGGACGGGGCGTTTACCTATGACATGGCTCTTCTTGCCCTGAACCGCTACAGGGACGTGCAGGGACGGATTGACTTTGACGCGATAATAGCCGCGAACGACCAGATGGCCTATGCGTGCGTTGATTATCTGAGGCAGCACAAGATAAAGGTTCCTGAGGAAGTGATTGTGACGGGATTCGACGATGAGCTCCGTTCCTCAATCATGTCGCCGACGCTTTCCACCGTGAATCAGGATTTGGAGAAGCAGGGATTTGAGTCCGCCCGCGTGCTTTTTGAGCTGATGGAGGGAAAGACCCTGCCGAAGGACGTGACCGTGGATTCCGTGGCTCTTTACAGGCAGTCCTGCTCGTGTGTTCCGGCTTCCGACCAGACAATGAACGCCATTGACCAGAACGGCAACAGGATTCTCAACAAGGACATAGGAAATTTCCCTGCTGTGGGCGAGTGGTGTCTTAAGAGGAGCCAGTTCATTCAGGTGATCCACCTTTACACCGAGATGCAGAATGACGTGAATCTGATTCAGTTCCGGGAGCACATCAACAGCGACCTGATTTCCCTGGGGATTCTTTCGGCCGCCGTGGTGCTTTTCGAGCATCCCATATCTACGGACCGGGTTGAGTTCTTTTCCCTCCCGCCAAAGGCCACCGTCTATTCCGCTCTGGACCGCTACTCTGGATTCTGGCTCGGAAACGCTGAGGCTCCCATTCCGTTCAATCCTCAGGAGAGGCTTATTCCCGACGGACTCTTCGCCGACATGGACAAAATGCAGGTTCATGCGCTCTATCACACGAGCACGGTCTACGGCTATCTGATTTTCCGTCCCGGCACCTATGATGTCACAGTCTATGCCATGGTCTGCAATATGTTCTCAAACGCGCTTTCCTCGGCGTACAATCTGACAAGGAGCGAGGAGGAGAGGGCTGATTTGGAGAAGGAGTTTGCCGTGGCCACCCGGACTTCCGTTACTGACGAGCTTACCGGGGTTCTGAACCGGCGCGGATTCCTGAACTACGGACAGAAGGCCCTTGAGGTCTCTCTTGCGAATGGAAAGGGGGGCATGGTGCTTTTCTGCGACATTGACGGGCTGAAGAAAATCAACGACTCCTACGGTCATTCTGCCGGGGACAAGGTGATCAGGATGGAGGCTGATATCCTGAAAAAGACCTTCCGTCAGTCCGACATAATAGGACGCTTGGGCGGGGATGAGTTTGCCGTGGTCGCGCCGCATCTTAGCGAGAAGAAGTTCCAGCTTGCGTTGCGTTTGATAGATGATTTTTCAAATCAGTGGAATGAGTCGTCCGGGGAGCCGTATAAGCTTTCTCTGAGTGTGGGAGCCGCAGTCTACAATGTCGGTGAAATACCGAGCCTTGAGACCCTGCTTAAAAAGGCGGATGAGGCCCTGTATCTGGAGAAGCAGAAAAAACACGCCGCCGCCAAGTGAGTTTTGCCCGCACCAGCGTATGTCCTTATGCCTTTACGGAGATGGTTTCCGCAATTTCCCTCACTTGCTCCAGAGAAAGTCCGATGCACCGTGCGACCTTTTCCACCGAGTCTCCTTCCCTAAGAAAATTCTCCGCGGACTCAAAGGCTTTCTGCCTCTGTCCTTCCAGATACCCATCCTCGCGGACGTTCTTTTTGAAAATTTCCTCGTCAAACTCCTCCAGAATCATTCCAATCACCTCCGCTTTCTGTCGTTTGAAAAATCCGCTGAGCAGCTTTTCCTTGATTGCCTCATCCACAGCTCTTTCTATCGCATCGGAATCCGAGAATCCAATTTGTGCGTTTTCCCGAACCATTGCGACAAACCTACTATAATCATATAATGCTTTGCAATTTTTTTGAAGTGTTTGGCAATGATTTTCATTAATGTTTTTAACGTGAACTGTCCATCTAGCAAGCTGTCGCTTGCTTGAAAGTTTTCACTTGCTCGCAAAAGACTCGCATTTTTTGCAAGCAAAAAAACGTAAAAACTTTCGGTCTCTTGAAATAAAGAATTTGATAAATCCCGAGGTTTGCATTATAATTTATTGTGGACGAATCTTTCCTTTTGGAGGCGTGATATGAAAAAGTTTGTTTTGCCGCTGTTTGTCACTATACTTTTGACGGGGGGGGGTATTTACTTCCTGTGAGAATTTCCTGAACGGAGCTGAGATAAAAAAACAGATTGAAGATGAGATTGCCCATGCGAATGCTCCCAAAACCACAATCGAGGTAGTCCTTGGCTCATCGGATTACGGCTCGGTTTATCCGCAGTCTTTTACAGGTGCCGAGGGGGACAGTTTTACCGTACAGCTGACGAAAAGGGATGGCGTCATATTCAGGGGATGGACTTGCACGGACAGCTCCAGGCTGGATTTGGACGCTGTGACGTTCAGCGAAGAGTCCATGACCGAGGACACGGAAAACGGAACCGAGATTTACACGGCAAAGGCGACAATCAGGCGGATTCAGGACGGCCTTGAGGTAAGACCCCGGTGCTATCTTTCCTCCGAGACCTTCCCGCCGGTAATGACATATTCCGCGCTTTTTTCCGCAGAGGATGAGTCTGCAAGCGGATACAGGGAGCTTACGGCAAAGGATTTCGCCTCATGGTCGGATGAGCAGGCCGGTGATTTTGCCCATGGTGACTACAGCCTGAACCACATAAAGGATTCCGTGTGGATTACTTTTGCGGGATATGACGAGCAATCCGGGGTGGGCGAGGTTCAGATTACCGAGACATATTATAAGGCTGTCGATGGTGTCGAAAAAAACTCAACGCCCTCCGTCTCTACGATTCCGATTTCCAGAAACTGTAAAAAGAATTCCGACGGCTCGTATTCCACCTCATATAAATTGAGGACAATGGACGACGGCGTTGTTAAGCTTGAGATTGCGCTTTTGGACGGCTGCGGAAACGAGAGCAATGAAAAATTTTCTTATTATGTAATCAAAGATTGCATAATGGATGGTGCGTACTTACGTTTTAGTGAAATTAGCTGGAATGATTTACATCCAAAAGTGTCTGACGCATCCGGCGACACAGTGACCTTAACCCTTGATGGCGACTCGCTTGAGGTCTTTTACGGCTCGTATTCGGCTCCATTCAAACGCTATGTTTTCTATGGATATTCACAGGATTCCGTGAACATACCGGTGGAGGTGAAAGAAGGAGTGTTTTCCTTCATCAACGAGAAGCCGGATTTAATCACCTATGTGAAAATAATCGGGGAGGATGAGGTTGGAAATCTTCATGAAACCTTGAGGGCGATTCCTCCACGTCCAGATTTTGACATCAACTGCTGCGAAACTAAAGTTGAATCTGGAAAACGACGTTTTAGCATTACACCTTATAATTATAACCGACTGAAGGATATTATGGGTGTGTCAGCAATCTTTGGCTCCCAATATCGCGTTGTTGATTTGACTGATGGAACCGAGAGAGATTATACGGACAATGATTTCGATTTAACTGCGGGGCATGACTATAAAATTTACCCCTATTCTTACTTTTTCTTTTTGGATGGCTACTGGTGCTCCTCGGCGTCAGTCGGAAAATACCTGAGCCTGAAGGTTGAGTCGAATCCGTCTGAAAGCTCCCGCTATAGGGAATTCGAGGTTGTTGTCGATCCAGCTCCGACAATGGTGGATTCCATCGATTCAGGTGCCAAACCGTCGACAATATTCCTTGCTTCGCAGATTGAGAGCGGAAGTGGGTACGACAGGATTACGGTTACAAACGCAAATAAATTCAGCAAAGACTACAGCTGGTATCTCATATTCAAGGACTCGAAGAACAATTTGAGCTCCTTCGCTCTTTCAGGAGAGCAGGGAATTTACCTCAAGACACCGGAGATATACAGAGTTTATGTGAAGGCTGTAAATAAATCCGATGGCACGGTCTATGTGTCAAACACACAAGAGTATATTAAGCTCAATGACAATGGTCCCGTGAGCCAGAGATTTAATCTTAGAGATGATGCTGCTCCCCCGACTATGGAATACTACAATATTTTTGAATACATTCACGGAGACTCTGCGGCATATTATTTTAAGCTACCGGAGGATAATATAAAAATTTACTCGGAGGACGGATTGGGAGAGCTTACATACTATTTTATTCCGAATCCGGGCAGTTCCGTTACATATCGTTCCTATACGCTTGAGGAGCTTTCCGCATACGAAGGAAAGACAATCACCTACGACCTCTACGCGGACAAGATTCTCATTCCGTACCTTGGGCTGGATGAAGGATGCTATACAATCTGCGTCGTGGCGAAGGACATGAGCGGCAACAAGGTGGTCAAAAGCTTTGCTGCGTTCAACAGGATGACAGAAAAACCCGTAACTTTTTATGCCGAGAAGAATTCGGGGGATTCTCTGTGGTATATAATGGGAGACTGTGAGTCGGTGGATGTCGCGAAAAATCTTGAAATTGCATCATTTGGGCTTAAGACTTCGTCGTCAGAGGAACTCTATTGGGATGTGGATTGTGGGTTGGGTCGTTTTCTTCAGAAGAGTTATTGGGAAGGCAATGAAGTGGTAGACACTAATATACTCAAAAATAGTGTAACTCAAAGTCAGGTGAATGGAAAATGGTATAAGATCATTCCTTTTTACAATGATTCCTATTCTACCGCCACCTCAGGTTTTTCTGGTACGGAATACATCTACCCGGACTATTACATTTACAAGGGCACGTCCAGTGAAATCAAGTGTATAATCAAGAATATGGTCCAGGGAACTAACGGTGTGCAGGTTTACTGCGACGCACCCACGCTCGTCCACACGCTCTACAGCACGGTGAAAATCTCCGATGGCAGCGAGGATGAAGACATCAGGCTCTGGGAAAGCAAGGGAATGGAAGTCTCAATCAAGACGGCGAGCCAGACCTTCACATACGACAGGTCAAATTATCAGAAAGTCCCGAAAGGCTGCTGGTATACGACAATCGCCCATTTCGCGGACGGATCAAAGACAATGACGGAGCCAAGCCTGAAAAGATAGGGAAACGCTGATTAATACGGGAAGCATTATTCAGTGTTTCCATAGTAGTCTGCCATCCCGTCCTTGCCAAATAAAAACCCCACGTCGGTGCGTGGGGCTTATAGGTTGAGACGGGGAGACCGCCTTATTTCTTCATCTTTGTCACTTTCTCAAGTCTCTCAAGGGCCTTGGTGTTTGCCTCGGATGCCGCCTGACGGAGCTTTTCGGTTACGGTGTTGATGTTGTTCACCATGTAGACCGGCTGCAATGTTGCGTCAAGGCAGTCTCTCCAGAGAGAGCTCTCCGGGTCAACGATGTTTCTCTTCAAGGTCGCCATTGAGATGGGGATGTGCACGTACTTGTCATGCACGAGACCGATTACGATCTTTGTCTTTCCCGCCATGGCAGCGTGTACGGCGTTGTTTCCAAGTCTCTCGCAGTAGATTGAGTCATTTGCCGTTGTGACAGCCGCACGTACCTCATAGCTCGGGTCAATGTACTTGAGGTTGATGTGTGTCTTCTTTTCCTTGAAGTAGTCCGTGATGCGGTCCTTGATGAAGGTTCCGATGTCGGCGAGCTTTTTGTTTCCGGAAGCGTCGGTCTGGTTTGTGGCAGCAAGCAGATCCTGTCCCGCACCCTCTGCCACAACAATAACCGCATGTCCGCGTCTGTGGAGTCTTTCCTCAAGGTGAGCAAGGAATCCGTTGGGGCCGTCCATCTCGAAGGGAACCTCGGGGATCAGGCAGAAGTTCGCCTCATGGCTTGCGATGGCCGCCGCTGTTGCGATGAATCCAGACTCACGTCCCATCAGCTTCAGAAGACCGATTCCGTTAATCTGTGACTGGGCTTCCATGTGGCATGAGTTAACGGCCTTTGTAGCCTGCTGAACCGCCGTCTCGAATCCGAATGAGCGGTCAATGAACTGGAGGTCGTTGTCCACCGTCTTGGGGATTCCGACAACCGCAACCTTGAGCCCGCGTCTCTCAATCTCGTTTCCAATGTCCAATGCTCCGCGCTGGGTTCCGTCACCGCCGATGATGAACATCACGTTGATTCCCATTCGCTCGATGGAGTCCACGATTTCCCCTGTCCTGTCTCCGCCTCCGCGTGAAGTTCCGAGGAAGGATCCTCCAATCTTGTGTATCTCGTCCACGTTCGCCGGGTTCAGGTCGATGGAGTCAAATCCCTGGTCCTGGAAAAATCCCTTGTAGCCGAACTGTATTCCTTTGATTCTTCGCACGCCGTAGCGGTTCCACAGACACCTTACCACAGCGCGAATGACGTCGTTGAGTCCCGGGCAGAGACCTCCGCATGTGCAGATTCCAGCTGTGACATGAGCCGGATTGAAGTAGATTTTTTCCCTTGGGCCCGCTTTCTCCATCAGGTTCGTCATGTCGTTAGCGTCCGCAGGGTCGTCGGCGAAAACATTGACCTGATTTCTAACGAAAGACGTGTCCTTCACGTAGGTTGCTCGGTAATTGCCATGCTCGCGTGAAAGCTCTATCGGTGAGGGAACCGTGCAGGGTCCCAGATTGTCCACCGTAAAATCATATTTAATCTGCTCCATAGGAAACCTCTTAAAAAAATCACTGGTAGGGCATTTTCAAAAATACCCTAAATAGCGATTATATAAATAAGTAAGAAATGTTTCAATATGCGTGTTTATAAATTCTGCATATTTTTGCATTTTTTCAGTCCGGCATGTGGGCGGATTCTGAGGATCAAAAAAATTTGACTTTGTTTGTTCGAAGCGTTATCTTTTTTGATATGAGAAAATCCGTTTTCGGGGATGCCGTTGTGGCGGCTCTTTGTCTTTCCCTTGTGGTTCTGTCTGTCCTTGCCGTCGCGGGTCGGAAAAAAAATGCCTCTGCCATGCTCCGTGTCTTTGCCGGCGATGAGAAATACGTCTATCCCCTGGAGAGTGACGGCGTGTATGAGATCCGGGGAAAAATCGGCGTGTCGCGGATTGCGGTGGAAAACGGTGCGGCCCGCTTCCTTGATTCCCCATGCCCGAACAAAACGTGCGTCGCTTCCCGTCCTGTGTCAAAAAACGGTGAGTGGGCGGCCTGCCTTCCGAACGACGTGTTCATCAGGGTTGAGTCCGGGGCATCGAATCTGGATGCGGTGTCTTATTGATTGAGAGGAGATTCTTATGGCTAAGAAAAAAGGCTCCATTGTTTACAAGTGCTCCAAGTGCGGATATACCCAGCCCGGATGGCTCGGAAAATGTCCGGAGTGCGGAGAGTGGAACACCCTGCAGGAGTGCATTGTGGATCCCAACGCGGCTTCCCCTCGTCTTAATGCTGACGGTACCTCGGTGAAGGTGCGTCCTGTGCCGATGAGCCGCATAAACATACAGTCGGAGGAGCGTCTTTCCACTGGCAACTCTGAGTTCGACCGGGTTCTGGGCGGTGGTGCCACGAAACGCTCGGCAATCCTTTTGGGCGGAGAGCCGGGAATAGGAAAGTCCACGTTGCTGATTCAGACTGCCGCATCCGTGCTGAAAAAAACACAGAAGGGCCGGGTGCTCTATGTGTCGGGCGAGGAATCAGCCTCACAGATTAAGGGACGCGCCGTAAGACTCGGGCTTGACGTTGACTCCCTGGAGATTCTCTGTACCCTCCGTCTTGAGGATATCCTTGATGCTCTGGACAGCCTTAATCCCGTGCTTGTGATAATCGACTCAATCCAGACGGTTTACTCGGTGCAGCAGGGACTCATCCCGGGTACTATAAACCAGCTCAAGTATTGCGCCAACGAGCTGATTGCATGGGTGAAGGAACGTGACTCGGTTCTTTTTATGACCGCCCACGTGACCAAGGACGGAAACATTGCGGGGCCGAAGAGCCTTGAGCACATGGTTGACACTGTGATTTCATTTGAGCGCGCCGGGGATGCGAGCGACGAGTACCGCTTTCTCCATGCCATGAAAAACCGCTTCGGTTCCATTGACGAGCTTGGAATCTTTGAGATGGAGTCTGACGGCCTTAAATCCGTGAATGATCCGAGCTCCCTTTTCATTACGAGGCGTGAGGGTGAGACTCCTGCGGGTGTCGCCTGTGTGCCTGTGTTCGAGGGATCCCGTGTCTTCGTCGTGGAGATTCAGGCCCTTACCGTTCCCGCGAAGGCATCCATGAGCAGGGTGTATTCCGATCGAATTGACTCCGCGCGTGTGAGCCGTGTGGCGGCCGTGCTTGAGAAGAGGGCGGGAATCCGTTTTTCGGACCAGGACATCTACATAAACGTGGCGGGCGGTGTGAGACTGACTGAAAGCGCCATAGACGCGGCCCTTGCGGCATCCCTTTATTCTGCCAGAACCGACGTCCCCTTGCCGGAGAATACCGTGGTTGTCGGCGAGCTTAGCCTTGCGGGTGAGATTCGTCCGGTTGCGAAACTCAGGCAGCGTGTAAAGACATCGCGTGACCTGGGCTACACAAGGATTCTCGCTCCTGCGAAAGAGGACGGTTCGGTCGCCGTGGACTCAATCAAGTCGCTCGTGCAGGAGCTGTTCGGCAAATCGGGAAAAAATCATTAAAAAGTGTATTGACTTTTTTTCTTTAAAGGCTTAAAATTAAAGAAGCTTGTAAATAAGCTGATAAACTCTCTCCGATGTCCGGGAAACCGGACGGTAGCGGTCTTGGGTAGCGTTGCTTCTTGAGATCGCTATTTTTTTTGCGCTTTGTCGGACGGTTGAACTTTCTTCCATAAATATGTTACAATGGAATCTGATATGAGTAAATTTGAGAAGACAATCGACCAGGCCATCGACGGCATCTTGGACTCCTACTGCAAGTATGGCGGAATCAATCTTGAGGAGGCGATGAATTTCCCGAACCAGCAGAATGTCGTCACGATTCTGGATGACATCCTGAGCCTGATTTTTCCGGGCTTCCGTACCGCCGAGGAAATGGACAGTGCGACGCTGCGTTTTGTTACGGGGCAGAAGGTCAACCGCATAATCGCCATGCTCACGAGGGAGATTCAGAAGGCCCTGCTTTATGTGGTGCAGGACAAGGGAGTTGAGTGTACCCACTGCTACACGCTTGCCGAGCATACTTCCCGCGCGCTGATTGAGGAGATTCCAGAGATCCGCAGAAAGGTCGGTCTTGATGTGCAGGCAGCCTATCTTGGGGATCCCGCCGCAAAGTCAACCGACGAGGTGATTGTCTCATATCCGGGTCTTGAGGCCATAATAGTCTACAGGATCGCGCACTTTCTTTGTGAGAGCGGAGTTCCGGTCATTCCCCGCATTATGAGCGAGTATGCTCACGGAAAGACTGGAATCGACATAAATCCCGGGGCTGTGATCGGCGAGAGCTTTTTCATTGACCATGGTACCGGCGTGGTGATCGGGGAGTCCTGCATCATCGGAAACAGCGTGAAGATTTATCAGGGAGTCACTTTGGGGGCGCTCAGCGTGAAGAAGGAGCTGATGAACAAAAAAAGACACCCTACTATAGAAGATAATGTGACGATTTATGCCAACGCGACGATTTTGGGGGGGGAGACCGTAATAGGTGAGGGCAGTGTGATAGGAGGAAACACATGGGTGACGAAATCCGTGCCTCCACATACAGTTCTCACCCAGTCCGGACAAAACGGCTGAGAAGTCGCTCCGGTGGATTTTTTATGGAAATTTCTCAAAAATTCGTCTTCCGCTTATTGACAAGATTGGGTGATTTCGATATATTAGTGTAACACGCACTTAGAGTCAAAGTGTCTACGCTCTTGTAGCTCAGTTGGTAGAGCACATCGTTGGTAACGATGAGGTCAGCGGTCCGATTCCGCTCGGGAGCTCTAAGCGTTGAAATCATGCTTTAAGTTTGAGTAAAGGAGCAAAGGAATATGGCAAGCAAGAAAAAGACGGCCGTAGAAATAATCGCGTTGCAGTGCACTGATTGCAAGAGGAAGAACTATACTACATATAAGAACCGCAAGAACATCACCGGCAAGCTTGAGAAGAACAAGTACTGCCCGTTCTGCCGCAAGTCAATCCTGCACAAGGAATGCAAGGTAAAATAAGGTTCCGTCCATTTTTGGACTTTGATTTGTGAAATACGCTTCAAGGCTTGTTTCCGATGAGCTTTGGGGTGTTTATATATAGGTCAGTAGCTCAGCTGGTAGAGTCCCGGTCTCCAAAACCGGTTGTCGCGGGTTCAAGTCCTGCCTGGCCTGAAATTTAAGGAGCATTCGGTTTAGTTTCCGCGTGTCCTTGCAGCTCCGGTCTGAGCCGGAAAATCATTTCGTAGAGGATAAAAATGAAAAAGTTTTTTCAGTTTTGCAAAGAGTGCGTCGCCGAGCTTAAAAAAGTCTCATGGCCTAGCTTTAGTGAAGTTATGTCCTCTGTCAAGGTTGTTATAGTTTCAATCTGTGTGGTGGCTGTGATTCTTGGTGCCCTTGACTTCCTTTTCATGGGCGGATACAGCTTCGTCTTCACTGGAAAATTCCTTTCTAACTAGGCATTGCGGATCGGTACTGGACTTCTTCGGGGGTTCAGTTTTTTAATAGACGGCTACAGATATTGCTTGTTGCCGGAGTGTTTAGGGTGAGTTCATGGCAAAAGAATGGTATATAATTCAAGTTTTCACAGGATATGAGCAGAAAGTTGAAGGCACCTTGAACAGGATGCTTGCAAACGGTGAGATTGACAACAACGTTCTGATTTCCGTAAAGAATCCTACGGAAGTGGTTCTGGTCGAAGATAAAAATAAGAAAGCAAAGGAAAAGAAGCAGAACATCCTGCCCGCCTATCTCATGCTGGAGATGGATTTGCCCCAGCTCGGATGGAAGGACACCTGCACTAAGATCCGCCGCATTCAGGGAGTCTCCGGTTTCTGCATGACGAAGCCGACCGAGCGCCCCAGACCAATTTCCGCCGCCGAGGCAAGAAACATTTTTGAGCATGTCGGTGATTTGAAACCCGGTAAAAAGTATCATGCAAGCTTCAATGTCGGTGATCACGTTACGGTTATCAACGGTACCTTCAAGAATTTCGAGGGTGTCGTAGAGACAATCAACGAGGAAAAGGAGAAGCTTGGCGTTGTGGTCCAGATTTTCGGACGTTTGACCCAGGTGGACATTTCCTACGAGGATGTTGAGAAAATCTAATTGCTTTTTGCTGTAGATATTTTTGTGGGCTGATTTTTCAGTCCGCTCTGTTTTTTGAAAGTTATTGCGGTGGAGAAATCCGTCGCAAGCTTTATATGGGAGAGACGCAAGTCCGTCGGACAAAGGCGTTTCGCTAGGATGAGCCAAGAATCCTTCCGGAGTATTCCAGAGGAAGAATTCGGCAAGGGTTTTCCGTATCATCCACACCAATATAAGGAGATATATTATGGCCGTAAAGAAGGTAACAGCAGTCATCAAATTACAGTGCCCTGCGGGCGCCGCGACTCCTGCACCACCAGTCGGACCGGCTCTTGGACCTCATGGAGTTTCCGCACCAAAGTTCGTGCAGGAATTCAATGACCGCACAAAGAGCATGGAAAAGGGACTTATCATCCCTGTCGTCATCACTGTCTATCAGGACAAGTCTTACACATTCATCCTCAAAACTCCTCCTGCCGCAGTTCTCATCAAGAAAGCTGCCGGAATCCAGAAGGGAGCAGGAAATCCCCTCAGGGACAAAGTGGGCAAGCTCTCACAGAAGAGTCTTGAAGAAATCGCAAAGACAAAGCTCCCTGACCTCAATGCCTATGACCTTGAGGCTGCAAAGAAAATCATCGCCGGTACTGCACGCAGTATGGGTGTAGAAGTGGAGGCCCAGTAATGAAACACGGAAAGCAGTATCGCAATGCCCTTACAAAGTACGACGTTACAAAGAAGTATGAAGTGGCGGAAGCCTGCAAGCTGGTAAAGGAGCTTCATTACGTCAAGTTCGATGAGACCGTGGAGCTTTCCATTTCCCTCAAGCTTGAGAAGAATCAGACCGTGCGCGACACTCTGGTTTTCCCCCATCAGTTTACTGGTGAGAAGCGCGTTCTTGTTTTCTGTAAGGAAGAGCGTGTTAAGGAAGCCCTGGATGCCGGTGCAACCTATGCCGGTTCTACCGAGTACATTGACAAGGTAAAGGGCGGCTGGACAGACTTCGACGTGGCAGTTGCTACTCCCGACATGATGAAGGACGTAGGACGCCTCGGTATGGTTCTCGGACGCAGAGGACTTATGCCTAACCCCAAGACTGGAACAGTTACTCCCGACATCGCCGGAGCCGTTGCTGAACTGAAGAAGGGACGCACTGAGTACCGTGCTGACAAGGGTGGAGTAGTTCACATTCCCGTAGGAAAGGTTTCAATGTCTGAGACTGACACCGCTGAGAACGTGAATGCATTCCTTGCCGAGCTGAACCGCAAGAAGCCCGCAGATGCAAAGGCCGGTTTCATCCGCTCTGTATCTCTGAGCTCTTCTATGGGACCTGGTGTTTGGATTGACTACAAGGAGGAAGCATAATGGCTATTCATGCAAAAAAGCTTCAGCCTGCTAAAACAGCAGCTATCGAAGAAGCCAAGAAGACTCTCGGTGAGTTTTCCAATTATATCTTCGTTGACTACCGTGGACTGACCGTTGAGCAGATTACAAAGCTCCGTGATCAGCTTCGCGAGAAGAACACCGTGCTCAAGGTTTTCAAGAACAATTTTGCACGCGTTGCCTTCGAGGAAATGAAGACTGAGGGTGTCGCAGAGTATCTGAAGGGACCGACAGCAATCGCTATGGTCAAGGAAGATGCTAACGAGCCCGCAAAAGTACTTTTTGATTTCATCAAAGAAGCTCCTGCCATGGCGGTTAAGGGCGCTTATGTTGAGAACGAAGTGTACGACCAGGCAAAGATTGAGGCTTTCTCAAAGCTCCCTGGAAAGAAGCAGCTTATCGCTATGATTATGTCTGCAATCAATGGACCTGCCCGCAAACTGGCCGGAACATTGCAGGCTTACGTGGAGAAGCTGGAAAAAGAAGGTGGAGCTGCCCCGGCTCCCGCTGCCGAAGCACCTGCCGCAGAGGCTGCTGCTGAAGCTCCCGCCGCAAACTAAGTCCAAGGGCTTTGTTCGGACGGAATGGTGGAAAAAATCAGCCCTGTGATTTGTGGCTGAGACGACGGTTCCTGCGGTTTTTACGGCAGGCTGTCAATCCGTGACTAGGCTTCATCGTGCTGATTACTATTCGCGGATACATAAACGTATGCGGGTTTCGGGAATCTGTATGTTTCCTTCCGCAGCGTAACAAGATGTCATTTTGAAATGACAGGAGAAGACAATTATGGCACTTACAAATGATGAAATCCTTGACGCTATCGCTAACATGACTGTTCAGCAGGCTGCTGATCTCGTAAAGGCAATGGAGGAGAAGTTCGGTGTTTCCGCTGCTGCTCCGGTTGCTGTTGCTGCTGGTCCTGCCGCTGGTCCTGCTGCTGAAGAGCAGACTGAGTTCGCTGTTTCTCTTGACAGCTTCGATGCAGCAAAGAAGATTGCTGTTATCAAGGTCGTTAAGGCAGCTCTCGGAGTTGGACTTGGAGACGCAAAGGCTCTGGTCGAAGGTGCTCCTAAGGTCCTCAAGGAAGGCATGTCAAAGGCTGATGCAGACAAGCTCATTGCTGACCTCAAAGAGGCTGGTGGTGTTGCAAGCAAGAAATAATTTGCTTCTGCTTCACAAATACAGGGCGGCTTCAATAAAAGGGGCTGCCTGACCAATCTTTTGGAAATACCGTCCGTTGCTTTTCGTGCGGCGGGCTGTGTTTCCCCAATTAGCTTCAAGAAAGCGGACTTTGATAGAAAAAAGCCTGCATTTTTTGAGGCTATGTGCGTCTAAATTCGGCAAGTTGGTTGACGCTCCAAGTGTAGTTTACGAAACGGAATAACTATAGAATTGCCCGGAACGAAACATTCCGCAGGACTTCGCAATCTGTGCTGAGTAAAGTTTTTGCTCGTAGCAGCTGTGGAGTACCGTTTAAGAACCTCTGAGGTAGAAATGTTCGCGAAGACAAAAAAAATCGAGCGAGAGTACATCGGTAAGGACATCAAGGATTTCTGGGAAATCCCTGATTTGATAGACATTCAGAAAACTTCATTCGAAAGCTTTATTCAGAAAGAGCGCCTTGACAAGGGCGAGCCCCTGCTGAACCAGGGACTTGAGGAAGTGTTCCGCTCAACATTCCCCATTGAGAGCCCCAACGGCGACGTTGAGCTTGAGTATGAGAAGTATGTCCTGGATATGGACAACATCAAGTTTGATGAGCAGGAGTGCAAGAAAAAGGGACTGACCTATCAGGTCGGAATCAAGGCCTTCATCAACATGGCGTTCAAGAGCGACGGACACATTTTCCAGAAGGATGTCTATATCGGAAACATCCCGCTTATGACTGACCGCGGAACATTCATCATCAACGGAGCCGAGCGTGTTGTCGTAAGCCAGATCCACCGTTCTCCGGGTGTAATTTTCAAGAAGGAAAAGGGCGTTCTCTCAAGCCGCATCATTCCTTACAGAGGTTCATGGCTTGAGTTTGAGATTGACCAGAAGAAAGAGCTGGTCTACGTGAAAATTGACCGCAAAAAGAAAATTCTCGCAACGATTTTCCTCCGTGCCATGGGATACACCACCCGCGAGGAGATAATCGATTGCTTCTATAAATCAGAGGAGATTGCCGTTCCCTCAAAGAAGGATGAGCGCGACAAGCTGGTTGACAAGGTGCTCGCAAGGGCAGTCGTCGTCACGGACAAGGATACCGGCGAGGAAAAGAAGCTCTTCTGGGCAGGAACCAAGCTCCGCTCACATGATTTGGATGACCTCAACGTAAACGGCGTGAAGACAATTTCCGTTATCCGCTTCAACGCCCGCAACAATCCGAATGACAAGAACGAGCCCAACCCCTCTTTGGACAGCGAGATGATCATCAACTGTTTCAACAGGGAGGAAATCCTCTTCAAGAAAGATGACATGGTGATTACGGACGAGCCGAGCAAGGAGGACTGTCTTTCAAAGGTTTACGAAGTCCTCAAGCCGGGCGAGCTGAGCACAACCGATCAGGCCGAGAAGGATCTGACTGGAATGTTCTTCAATGACCGCCGCTATGACCTCGGACGTGTGGGACGCTACAAGCTGAACAAGGTCTTCGGTGAGAACCAGGATCCGGATCTTACCACGCTGACCATGCAGGACATAATCAATACGATGAAGAGGGTCGTGGAAGTTTACTATAATCCCGACCTGCTTGATGACCAGGATCACCTTGGAAACCGCCGCATCCGTTCTGTCGGTGAGCAGCTTACGGTTCATTTCAAGTCCGCTTTCTCACGCATGGAGCGCATCGCTAAGGACCGCATGAATTCCAAGGACACTGATACCCTGAAGCCTGCCGACCTTATCTCCAACAAGCCTATTGTCTCCGCGGTAAAGGAGTTCTTCGGTTCTTCCCAGCTCTCCCAGTTCATGGATCAGTGTAATCCTCTGGCGGAGCTCACACACAAGAGACGTCTCAGCGCATTGGGACAGGGTGGTCTTTCTCGTGACCGCGCAGGATTCGAAGTCCGCGACGTACACTGGACACACTACGGACGCATGTGCCCCATTGAGACCCCGGAAGGTCCGAACATTGGTCTTATCGTTTCTCTCGCCATCTTTACCCGTGTGAACGAATACGGATTCCTTGAGGAGCCGTTCAGAAAGGTCGTAAACGGAAAGGCTACGGATGAGGTCGATTATCTTGATGCCGATGAGGAGAACGCGATGTACGTCGGTCAGGTGACTGAGGGCATGGGTGAGGACGGATCTTTCCCGACTGACCTTGTTCCCTGCCGCCACCGTGGTGACTATTCAAGCCGCTCTCCGAACGAGATTCAGTATATGGATGTCTCACCGAGACAGGTAATCTCAGTTTCCGCGTCTCTCGTTCCGTTCCTTGAGCATGATGACGCCAACCGTGCTTTGATGGGCTGTAACATGCAGAGACAGGCTGTTCCTCTTGTTTTCCCGGAGCCACCGCACGTCGGTACCGGTATGGAGCGCAAGACAGCTTATGACTCAGGAGTCCTTGTCAAGGCAAAGCGCGACGGTGAGGTAACTTGGGTTGAGAGTGACATGATTAAGATTAAGCCGGCTGGAGTTTCTGGCGGAGTTGAGGATGAGTATCCCCTGCTCAAGTATCAGAAGACAAACAGTGACACTTGCAACCATCAGAGGCCAACTGTTCAGGTTGGTGAGAAGGTCAAGAAGGGTGATGTAATCGCTGACGGACCTGCTACATTCAACGGTGAGCTTGCTCTCGGACGCAACATTCTCGTCGGATTCGTCCCGTGGAACGGATACAACTATGAGGACGCCGTTTGTATCAGCCAGAGAGTCGTTAAGGAAGATATGTACACATCCGTGCATATCCATGAGTTCAGCATTGAGATCCGCGAGACCAAGCAGGGACCGGAAAAGGTCACACGCGAAGTTCCGAATGTCTCGGAGAAGGTTCTTGCAAACCTGGATGAAGAAGGAATCGTCCGTGAGGGTGCGAGGGTAAAGGCCCAGGATATCCTCGTCGGTAAGGTCACTCCCAAGAGCGACAGCGAGAATACTCCTGAGTACAAGCTTCTCAACGCAATCTTCGGTGAAAAGTCAAGGGACGTGCGCGATACGTCTCTCCGTCTCCCGCATGGAGTTCAGGGTGTCGTAATCGGAATCGAGCGTTTGAAGAGGTCTGAAGGAAACGAGCTTTCTCCTGGTGTTAGCGAAAAGATTAAGATCCAGATTGCCGACAAGCGTAAGCTGGTTGTTGGTGATAAGATGGCAGGTCGCCACGGAAACAAAGGAGTTGTTGCCCGCATTCTTCCAGAGGAGGACATGCCTTACCTTGATGACGGTACGCCGCTTGATGTTTGTCTGAATCCGCTCGGTGTTCCTTCTCGTATGAACATCGGACAGATAATGGAGTCAGAGCTTGGTCGTGCCGGACAGGTGCTCGGTAAGTTCTATGACTCACCCGCGTTCCAGACTCCGTCACAGGAGCAGATTGCCGCTGAGCTTGAGAAGGCCGGTCTCACGAAGGACTGCCGCCAGATGGTTCGCGACGGACTCACAGGTGAGTATTTCCAAAATCCGATTTTTGTCGGTGTCATCTACTTCATGAAGCTGCACCACTTGGTTGACGACAAGATGCACGCCCGCTCAACCGGACCCTATTCTCTGGTCACGCAGCAGCCGCTCGGAGGAAAGGCTCAGTTCGGAGGTCAGCGTCTCGGAGAAATGGAAGTATGGGCGCTTGAGGCTTATGGAGCCGCAAACACTCTCCAGGAGATGATGACAATCAAATCTGACGATATGACCGGACGAACCAAGGTCTATGAGTCAATAGTAAAGGGCGATCCAAGCACACCCATCGGAGTTCCGGAATCATTCAACGTTCTTGCACAGGAACTCAGGGGACTCGCTTTGGACTTCGCGATTTTTGATGACAAGGGAAAACAGCTTGCCCTTACGGAGCGCGATGAAGAGCTGATCAACAAGGCCGGCTCCGGATTTGATAAGGAGGACGATAATGCGTGATATACAGGATTTCGCAAGTCTTAGGATTAAGTTGGCTTCTCCGGAAGACATACACGCATGGTCTTATGGTGAGGTAAGAAAGCCTGAGACAATCAACTACAGGACCCTTAAGCCGGAGCAGGACGGTCTGTTCTGCGAAAAGATTTTCGGTACCATGAAAGAATGGGAATGTTTCTGTGGAAAGTTCAAGAGCATCCGCTACAAGGGAGTCAAATGCGACCGCTGCGGTGTTGAGGTAACTCACTTCAAGGTACGTCGTGAGCGCACCGGACATATCAATCTGGCGGCTCCTGTTGCACACATCTGGTACTATGGTGCGACTCCATCCCGCATCGGAAATCTTTTGGGCATACAGCTCAAGGCGTTGCAGTCAGTATTGTACTTTGAGAAATACATCGTCATTGATGCCGGAAACACGACTCTGGAAAAGATGTCCCTTCTCAGCGAGGAGGAGTATCTTACCAAGCTCGAGCAGTACGGTGAAAGCGCTTTCAATGCGAAGATGGGAGCCGAGGCAATCAAGGAGCTTCTTGAGAACTTCGACCTTGAGGGTGAGTACAACAAGCTTCATGCCAAGATGATTGAGAAGGGAAGCAAGGTTGACAAGCATGACCTCAAGCGCATTGAGTTGATCAATGATTTCCGCAACTCAGGAAACAAGCCGTCATGGATGATTCTGGACGTAGTGCCCGTCATTCCGCCGGATATCCGTCCTATGGTTCAGCTTGAGGGAGGCCGTTTCGCATCTGCTGACCTTAATGATTTGTACCGCCGCGTAATCAACAGAAACAACCGTCTCAAGAAGTTGCAGGATCTTTTTGCCCCGGATATCATCATCCGCAACGAGAAGAGAATGCTGCAGGAGGCTGTGGACGCTCTCTTTGACAACGGTAAGAGAAAGAACCGCATTATCCGCGGACCGAACAACCGTCCACTCAAATCCATCTCTGACCTCCTCAAGGGAAAGCAAGGACGCTTCCGCCAGAACCTTCTCGGTAAGCGCGTTGACTATTCAGGACGTTCCGTTATCGTTGTAGGACCTGAGCTTAAGCTCTGGCAGTGCGGTCTTCCTGAAAAAATGGCCCTGGAGCTTTTCAAGCCCTTCATCATGCGCAAACTTCAGCAGGAGGGAGTCGTCGGAACAATGAAGAGGGCCCGCGCTTTGGTTGAGCAGGAGTCCTCTGAGGTATACGATGTCCTTGATGAGGTTGTCCGTGAGCATCCCGTCATGCTGAACCGCGCTCCGACCCTTCACCGCCTTGGTATTCAGGCATTCGAGCCGGTGCTTGTCTCTGGAAAGGCATTGAAGCTGCATCCTCTGGCATGTAAGGCATTTAACGCCGACTTCGACGGTGACCAGATGGCTATCCATGTGCCTCTCACACAGGCCGCCCAGATGGAGTGCTGGAACCTCATGCTCTCAGCCCGCAACCTCCTTGACCCTGCCAACGGAAAGACAATCGTTTATCCGTCTCAGGACATGGTTCTCGGAATCTACTATATGACTGCAATCAAGCCGACCGCAAAGGGTGGACCTGTGAGCGTCACTACGAATGATAAGGGAGTGACAAGCAGCGAAAACACAAGGGCTGTCTGCAAACCCTATCTGCCGGAGGACCTCAAGGGAAAAATCCAGCATAAGCTCTACAGTTCCGTGGATGAGGTTCGTCTCGCGGCTGTCAGTGGTGCGATCGCATGGCAGGCAGAGATCAAGCTCCTCAAGAAGGGACTGAAAAAGTGCGTGCACGGAGACAACGAGAAGACTCTCAACGAAAAGTACATCCTTACTTCCGCGGGTCGTCTCGCATTCAACGAGTGTATGCCGGATGAGGTTGATTTCTACAATGAGCAGCTTGGTGACAAAGAGCTCCGCGCCATGATTGAGTCAGTCTACCACACTGAGCAGACCAGCGATGTTTTGGTCCGCAAGACTGTTTCCGAAAAGATTGACTCGGACAAGATTGGTGACGAGGCCATTGACACTCTCTGGGCTGATGAGAATATCCGCAAAAAGATAAACCTCATCTACAACAGGGATGAGAATTTCACTGAGGATGAATTCCGCAAGATTATAAACAATGTCTACAACAACGACCGCTCTTGGCTCACTGTCCAGATGCTTGACGCAATCAAGGACACAGGTTACAAGAACGCGACTTTCTACGGTGCGACGCTTTCAATGGATGACATTCTCGTGCCGGAGGAAAAGAAGAGCATCGTCGCTGAGGCAGACAAGAAGATAAAGGAGCTCATCAAGAAGGACAAGGAAGGTGTTCTTGCCCAGGGTGAGCGCTATGAGACTTCGGTTATTGAGTGGACTCATGCCAACGACGCTCTTACCGACAAGATGTACGCGAATCTGGCAAAGGACCAGGACGGATTCAACACCATCTACATGATGGCGAACTCCGGTGCCCGTGGTTCCAAGAAGCAGATTTCACAGCTTGCGGCTATGCGCGGACTCATGCAGAAGCCGAACGGAGACATCATTGAGCTTCCGATCAGGTCAAACTTCAAGGAAGGTCTTTCCGTTATCGAGTACTTCATTTCAAGTAACGGAGCCCGAAAGGGTCTTTCCGACACCGCTTTGAAGACAGCTGACGCAGGTTACATGACACGCCGCCTTGTTGATGTTGCGCAGAATGTTGTCGTGAACGAGGAAGACTGCGGAACAATCAACGGAATCGACTATGCGGCAATCAAGGACGGTGAGAACATCGTCGAGAGCCTCAGCTCAAGGATTGAGGGACACTTCTCAGCCGAGCGTGTTCTTGACCCCGTGACCAAGGATCTTCTCTGCGACGTGAACCAGTATATTGATGAGAACCTGGCCCGCAAGATTGAGGACTCCGGCGTTGAGAAAGTCAAGCTCCGCACTGTTCTTACATGTGAAAGCAAGCACGGTCTCTGCGTGAAGTGCTACGGAAAGGATCTGGCCCGCAACAAGGTCGTTGAGGTCGGAGAGGCTGTGGGTACTATCGCCGCTCAGTCAATCGGACAGCCGGGTACTCAGCTGACTCTTCGTACGTTCCATACCGGAGGAGCCGCCGAGACGTTCGCAAAGGACAACTACATCTCCATGAAGTATGCCGTTTACATCAGCGACGTAAAGGGAAGCCATGTTGTGAAGGAAAACGGAGACTGGCTCTTTACCCGCCGTGGATTCATGACGCTCGCCAAGCTGTTCAACACATATTCATACGGCAACGGTGATGAGGTGCTCGTTGAGAACAAGGCTCATGTCCGCAAGAACAAGGCAATCCTGAGAAAGGGTGGAAAGGATGTCTTCCCATCCGATGACGGACGCATCATCATAGACGAAAAATCCAAGACTCTTTACCTCGTCAGCAATGACCAGGAGATGAAGATAGACAACGGTAGCACAATCTACGCGGAGTTTACTAAGTCAGGTGCTGTCGCGAAGGAAAAGGGCCGCATAGGAGAGGTGTTCCCCAACAGCGAGCCGATTATCTGTGAGACCGAAGGATTCGTTCACTTCGAGGACATCAAGGACGGCGAGACGATTGACCGTGCCTCCAAGAAGATCATTGACATCCACACGCAGGAGAAGCAGCCCCGAATTCTTATTTGGGATGACGACGGAAACACCATCGGAACCTATCACCTGCCGACCGGAACCACAATTGAAAAGGACATCGTGGACGGAAAGTTCGTTTCTGAGGGAGACGTACTCGCAAAGATTCCGAAAGAGGGAGCCAAGGCAAGCGATATTACTTTGGGTCTTCCGCGCGTATCGGAGCTTTTCGAGGGACGCAAATCCAAGGATCCTGCCGTAATAGCGAAGGTCTCTGGAACAGTCAGCCTCGGAGGAATCAAGAAGGGCAAGGTTACCGTCACTGTCACGGATGAGTTCGACGGAAAGCACGATCACCAGATTCCGATCACCAAGCGTCTTCTTGTCCGCGACGGAGACACTGTTGTCGTCGGTGAGGCACTTTGCGCTGGTTCAAAGGATCCGCATGACGTTCTTGCCGTTCTCGGTGAAAATGAGCTCCAGAACTTCCTTATGAATGAGATTCAGGCCGTTTACCGCGAGCAGAAGGTAACGATCCACGACAAGCATATCGGAACCATAATCAGGCAGATGCTCAGAAAGGTTCTGATCATCAAGGTCGGTGACTCAAAGTTCATCTTCGGACAGCAGGTGGACAAGTATGAGTTCCATGAGGAAAATGACAGGTTGATGGCCGCCGGTCTTGCTCCTGCAGTTGCATGTCCCTTGTTCCAGGGTATCACGAAGGCTGCTCTTGCGACTGACTCCTTCATCTCTGCCTCTTCATTCCAGGAGACGACGAAGGTTCTTACAAACGCCGCCATTGCCGGAAAGTCCGACCATCTGCGCGGATTGAAGGAAAACGTCATTATCGGACACATGATTCCTGCCGGTACGGGTATGCCCCAGTATCACAACGTGAAGCTTTCCGACTCATCATCAATCGACCTTGACGAGAAGATGGAGGAGATTCTTGAGCTCAGGCGTCAAGAAAGGAAGCTTGAGGAAGACAGCCGCCGCGAGGAAGAGATGTCCATGGGCGGTATGGATTCGATGGACGACGATTAATTTAAAGAATTTCACCGAATTCCGCTCCAAGTCTATTGACTGAAAGGGTGTGAATTCGGTAAAATGGTAGCATCCCTAAAATTATAGGGATATTTGGGTTTTGTCAAAATTGTCCGAGGTGCTGCTCGGCAAGAATAGAGGAGAATAGGCCGATGCCTACAATAAATCAATTGATTCGTAAGGGTCGTCAGTCAGCGGCTAACAGGACTAAAGCTCCCGCGCTTCAGTCATGCCCGCAGAAACGTGGTGTCTGCACCCGTGTTATGACAATGACGCCGAAAAAACCGAACTCAGCTCTCCGCAAGATTGCTCGTGTTCGCTTGAGTAATGGAATTGAGGTTACTGCATACATTCCGGGAATCGGACATAACCTGCAGGAGCACTCAGTGGTATTGGTCCGCGGTGGACGTGTAAAGGATCTTCCTGGTGTACGTTACCACATTATTCGCGGTACAAAAGATACTCTTGGTGTTGACGGACGCAAGCGCGCTCGCTCAAAGTATGGCGCCAAGAAACCGAAGGCTTGATAGGGGGACAGTATGGGAAGACATAAGAAATCCGTGAACCGCCCCGTTATGCCGGACGAAAGATACAACAGCGTCGTAGTCTCTAAGTTCATCACCCGCATGATGTTGGACGGAAAGAAGTCAATCTGCACAAGAATCATCTACGATGCGTTTGAGAATCTGAAAGGAAAGACCGACAAGGATCCTCTTGAAGTGTTCTTGAAGGCTTTGGACAACGTGAAGCCACAGGTGGAAGTAAAGAGCCGCCGCGTTGGTGGAGCAACATATCAGGTACCGATTGAAATCCGCGAGAGCCGCCGTGAGGCTTTGGCAATGCGCTGGATGATTACTGCTGCCCGCAACCGCTCAGGTCACGGAATGGCAGAGACACTTGCGGCAGAGCTGCTTGATGCCTACAACAACACCGGTACAGCTTACAAGAAGAAGGAAGACACCCACAAGATGGCAGAGGCCAACAAGGCTTTCGCTCACTACAGATGGTAGAATTCCTTTTCTGAGTGCATCGCTTTTTCGGTGCGGAGTCCCTCGTCTTTTGACGGGGGATTTTTTTTGTCTTGTTGCGGTTTTCATGCAGATTTTGCAAAACTTTAGTAAAATTTGTCAAAAAAAGCGTTTAACCTATTGCACAAAAATTAAAAATAGTGTACAAATATATAACATTCTATACCCCGTGGTGGGTAAGCTCGTAAAAGAGCGGGTTCTTTGAGAAGTCAGGCGGACGATGTGTGGTTGTCCGGCGAAAATCGTAAAGCTAATCGGTTCACACCCGGTTTTCAGGTTTTCACAGCCCTTGAATGTTGGTTCCGTCGTTGGCGGTTCCGTAAATGAAGCAATCTGGGGTTTCTGGCGCGCTGATTCAGTTCTTTGGGTCAGTAAAAAGGGGGTTCCGGAATCCAAACCGGCTGTAACCATGGCGGTTTTGCCTGCAGCGTCCGGTGGTACGAAATCGACTGCTTCGAAAAGATGAAGTAGATAAAACTGATGCTGATGCGACAGTTTTCTTCTATTATAATCATCAATTATTTTGGTAAAAGTGTGTGTGCGAAAGTGACGGCAGCCTTTCAGGGGTCGCGCTTTCTGGCTTAAAGTGCAACACATGAAAATTATATACGCCGCAGTATAAACTGTAAGGCCAAGGAGAAGATCATGGCAAAGGAAGAGTTCAAAAGAACTAAACCTCACATGAACGTTGGTACTATCGGTCACGTTGACCATGGTAAGACTACTCTGTCAGCTGCTATCACCACTTATTGTGCAAAGAAGTACGGTGACAAGTTGCTTAAGTACGATGAAATCGACAATGCTCCGGAGGAGAAGGCTCGTGGTATCACAATCAACAGCCGCCACCTTGAGTATCAGTCAGACAAGCGCCACTATGCTCACATTGACTGCCCCGGACACGCTGACTATGTTAAGAACATGATTACTGGTGCTGCACAGATGGATGGAGCAATTCTCGTTGTTTCCGGTCCTGATTCTGTTATGCCCCAGACAAAAGAGCACTTGCTCTTGGCACGCCAGGTTGGTGTTCCGAAGATCATCGTTTTCTTGAACAAGGTTGATATGTTCGGCGATGACGAGCGCGATGAGATGGTTGAGATGGTTGAGGAAGAGGTAAAGGATACACTCCAGAGCTACGGATTCTCAGCTGACACACCAATTATCAAGGGATCTGCTTTCAAGGCTTTGAACGAGTCTGACAACGCAGAGAACACAAAGTGCATCGAGGAGCTCCTTGCAACTATGGATACATGGTTCGATGATCCCGTTCGCGACGATCAGAAGCCCTTCCTTATGCCAATCGAGGACATCTTCACAATCTCTGGACGTGGTACTGTTGTTACTGGTCGTATCGAGCGCGGTGTTGTACACCTGTCTGACCCGGTTGAGATCGTTGGTATCCGCCCCACAGCAAACTCTGTTGTTACCGGTATCGAGATGTTCAACAAGACACTTTCAGAAGGTATGGCTGGTGACAACGCCGGTATCCTCCTCCGTGGTGTTGAGAAGAAGGATGTTATCCGCGGACAGGTTCTTGCTGCTCCTGGATCAATCCACCCGCACACAAAGTTCGAGGCTCAGATCTACGTTCTTTCAGAGAAGGAAGGTGGACGCCACAGCCCGTTCTTCAGCGGCTATCGCCCACAGTTCTATTTCCGCACAACCGACATCACTGGTTCTGTAACTCTTACAGACGGTGTTGAGATGGTTAAGCCGGGCGACAATGTTAAGATTGTTGGTGAGCTGATTCACCCCATCGCTATGGACGAGGGTCTTAAGCTTGCTATCCGCGAAGGTGGACGCACAATTGCCTCTGGTCAGGTAACAAAGATTATTGAGTAGTTTTTAATTGGACGGGGAGGTGCTTCGGTGCCTCTCTGTTCAAGTAGGAGTTTATGATGGCAAATGACAAGATTCGTGTAAGACTTCGTGCTTTTGACGTAGCTCTTATCGATCAGAGTGCAAGGGACATCGTTCAGCAGGTTAAGACAGCCGGAGCAAAGGTTTCAGGACCGGTTCCGCTTCCAACAAGAATCAACAAGGTGACAGTTCTTCGTTCAACATTCGTTAACAAGAAGTCAAGAGAGCAGTTTGAGATGAGAACTCACAAGCGCCTTATTGACATTTATGACCCAAGTCAGGCCGTTATGGATTCCCTGATGAAGTTGGAGCTTCCAGCTGGCGTTGAAGTAGAAATCCAGTAAGACGAGCTTGCTAAGTAAGTTTGACTTGCTGAAAAAACTGCTGGTTCGTTTCACCGTCGGTGAAGGTCGGCAGTAAAAAATAGGTAACGGTCCCCAGGATCGGGGATGGCGACCATGGGAAGTGAGGAACCTGAAAGACGGAACCGAAAAGCTTCCAAATAGGAGTATTCAGATGAAAGGTCTGATAGCAAAAAAAGTGGGAATGACCCAAGTTTTTGACGAAAACGGAAACCTGACACCAGTAACCGTGATCCACGTCGAGCCAAACACAGTCATTGCTACTAAGACAGAGGATAAGTTCGGCTATAACGCTGTCCTTCTTGGTCTTGAAGATTTGAAGCCAAGCAAAGTGACTAAGCCTTATGCAGGACAGTTCCCGGAGAACATCACACCAAAGCGTCACCTCAAAGAGTTCCGCGATTTTGAAGGCGAGGTTAAGGTCGGAGACCAGATCGGTGTTGAGCTGTTCAATGATATTTCTTACATTGATGTTACCGCTACCTCAAAGGGTAAAGGTTTCCAGGGTGTAATGAAGAGATGGGGATTCCACGGCGGACGTGCCACTCACGGTTCAAAGTTTCACCGCGAGGCAGGAGGAACAGGATGCTGTACAACTCCCGGACACAGCCTCAAGGGTATCAAAATGCCGGGTCACATGGGATTTGAGCGTGTGACAGTGCAGAACCTCAAGGTTGTTAAAGTGGATCCTGAGCTCAAGGTTTTGATGGTAAAGGGTGCGGTTCCTGGTATTAAGAAGGGCACGCTCATCGTTAAGGCCGCTGTTAAGAAATAAGGTCGAGGAATAGTATGGAAAAGAAAGTCTATTCAACCGATGGAAAGGAACTCAGGACAATCAATCTTGATGATAAGATTTTCGGTCTCCCAGTGAACGAAGATGTTATCTACTATGCCATCACAAACGAATTAGCAAATAAACGTGTCGGAACAGCTTGCACAAAGGGACGCGCTGAGGTTCACGGCTCAAACGCCAAGCCTTACAAGCAGAAGGGAACCGGTAACGCACGCCGTGGAGACAAGAAGTCTCCGATCAATGTTGGCGGCGGTACAATTTTCGGACCCAAGCCCCGCGATTACAGCTACGCGATTCCGAAGAATGAAAAGCGTCTTGCAATGAAATCAATTCTGAGTCTTCAGGCTCAGAGCGACAGGCTGACTGTGGTGGAAGATTTTACTGTTGAAAGTGGAAAGACAAAGGACCTGGTCCAGATTCTTACCAATCTTACACAGGGCGACAAGGCAAAGGACGTTGCAAAAGAAACACGCACCGTCATTCTGCTCAAGGATGATGACAAGATGATTAAGCGTGCCGGAAGGAATCTTCCCAACGTGCATTTCCTGTCATACAACCGTCTTCGCGCACATGACCTGTACTACGCCAGAAAGGTAATCCTTCTGGAGGGTGCCGCTGCGAACCTGTCTGAATTCTACGGCAATCTGGAGGCAAAATAATGAATTATGAAGATATTCTGATTCAGCCCATCCTGTCTGAAGAGGCAACATTGCTCCGTGAGCAGAACAAGTACACCTTCAAGGTGGATCCCGCTGCTTCAAAGATTCAGATTAAGGAAGCCGTCCGCAAACTCTTCAACGTAAATGTTGTTGACTGCACGACAATGAATGTGCGCGGCAAAATGAAGCGTCTTCGTGGAAGACCTGGCAGAACATCCAGTTACAAGAAAGCGATAGTTAAGCTTGCACCTGGTGAGACAATTAAGGTGTTCGAGGGCGTCTGAGCCTTTGAGCAGTAAGTAAGGGGAACCATATGGCTCTTAAAGTATACAAGCCTTATTCAAAAGGCACACGCGGACGCGTTGATTTGGTACGCGACGCAATTACAGCCGATAAGCCCGAAAAAAGCCTGACCACTGGCCGTCTGAGAAAGGCTGGTCGTGGAGCTGGCGGACGTATTTCGGTACGTCACCAGGGTGGCGGTCACAAGAGAAAGTACCGCGAGATTGATTTTAGACGTGATAAGCACGGAATCCCGGGAACCGTAAAGACAATCGAGTACGATCCCTATCGCTCAGCCGATATCGCACTCATCGCCTATGCGGACGGAGAGAAGCGCTATATCATCGCTCCTAAGAACCTGACTGTTGGACAGAAAATCTTGTCCGGTGAAAATGCAGCTCCCACAGTGGGAAACGCTCTGCCTCTTTCAGCAATTCCGGTCGGATTTACAGTGCACAATATTGAGCTGACTCTCGGTCGTGGTGGACAGCTTGTCCGCTCTGCCGGTGCGGGTGCTCTTATTGCAGCTAAGGAAGGTGATTATGTCACAATCAAGTTGCCTTCTGGTGAGCTTCGCCGTGTGAACGGAAAGTGCTATGCAACAATCGGTATTGTTGGCAACGAAGACCGCATGAACACGTCTTTGGGAAAAGCTGGTCGTGCTCGTTGGAGAGGTATCCGCCCGACAGTTCGTGGTATGGCCATGAACCCTGTGGATCATCCGCTTGGTGGTGGTGAAGGTGCCGGTAAGGGACACCAGCCTGTTACTCCTTGGGGACAGCCTTGTCGTGGTTATAAGACCCGCAACAAGAGAAAGACTTCAAGTCGTTTCATTGTTAGCCGCCGCAAGAAGTAGGTAGGAGTTAAAAGTGTCTAGATCAGTAAAGAAAGGACCTTTCGTAGAAAAATCTCTCTACAAGAAGGTTGTTGAAATGAACAAGGCAGCAGCCGCAGATAAGAAGATGATTAAGACTTATTCTCGCTGCTCAACAATCATCCCGGATATGGTCGGAAACACCATCTCCGTTTATAATGGTAAGTCATGGATTCCTGTGTACATCACGGAGAACCTGGTCGGCCACAAGCTGGGCGAGTTCGCTGCGACACGCACGTTCAAGGGTCATGGCGGTTCAGACAAAGGTGCAGGCGCACGCTAAGGTGGTAAAAGATGGCAGAAACTAAGGGTTATGTCGCAACGACAAAATTTCTGATTGCATCCCCCACAAAGGTTCGCCCTGTGGCTAATGTAATCAAAACAAAGTCCTGTTCCGAAGCTATGGCTATTCTTGAGACCATGCCTCAGAAAGGCGCAAGACTCATCAGCGGTACTTTAAAGTCTGCTGTGTCCAACGCGCTGTATGCGAACAAGAAGTTGGATGAGGATATGCTTTATATCAAGGAAATTCGCATTGACGAAGGTCCAAGGCTGAAGAGAGTATGGTTCCGCGGACGCGGCCGTGCAGATCAGCTTCTTAAGCGTATGTGCCATATCACTGTCGTAGTAGACGAAAAGGCGGGTAAATAAAATGGGTCAGAAAGTTAGTCCTATCGGTTTACGTCTCGGAGTAAACAAGACTTGGCAGTCTCGCTGGTATGCAAATCCCCGTGAATACGCGGATCTGTTCCTGGAAGACATCAAAATCCGCAAGATGGTGACGGAGCTTCCGGAATGCAAAAGCGCAGATATTGCAGAGATTGAAATTGTAAGACATCCACAGCGTGTGACAATCATGATTCACACTGCTCGTCCCGGTGTAATCATCGGACAGAAGGGTGCTACAATCGAAAAGATTAGTGCTGATATTCAGAAGCAGCTGACTAAGAAGGTGCAGATTAAAATCAAAGAAGTTAAGCGCGCCGAAGTCAATGCTTCCCTGATTGCTCAGAACATAGCCCGCCAGCTCTCTGGCCGTGGATCATACCGCAAGGCATTGAAACAGGCAACGGCGAATGCTATGAAGAGTGGTGCGTTGGGTATTAAGGTCCGTGTTTCCGGTCGTCTTGGAGGAGCTGAAATGAAGCGTTCCGAAGAGCACAAGGAAGGACGCGTTCCTCTGCATACTCTCCGCGCAGACATTGACTATGGCTTCTATGAGGCTCTTACGACATACGGCAAGATTGGCGTAAAGGTTTGGGTCTACAATGGAATGAACTATGGTCGCGAGCAGCTTGAGGAATCCAGCGAGACAACAAAGAGAACACGCCGTGAGCGCTCAGGTAGCGATCGTGGAAACCGCGCTTCTCGTGCTCCGAAAGCTGAGGGAGGAAAGGTAGAAAATGCTTAGTCCTAAAAGAGTTGCCCACCGCAAAGTTCAGCGCGGTCGGCCGAAAGGAAATGCTACCCGTAACAACCATGTGGATTTCGGTGAAGTGGCTCTCGTAGCCATGGAGCCTGTGTGGATGAGTGCAAAGCACATTGAGGCAGCTCGTGTTGCCATCAACCGCTGCATTAACCGCCAGGGTCAGGTTTGGACACGTGTGTTCCCTGACAAGCCGGTTTCAAAGAAGCCTGCTGATACACGCATGGGAAAGGGAAAAGGTGCGCCGGAATTCTGGGCAGCCGTTATTAAACCCGGTATGATTTTGTTTGAGGTTGGTGGAGTTGACAAGAATCTGGCTGCAAAGGCCATGACTCTCGCCGCAAGCAAATTGCCAATCAAGACAAAAGTGGCATTCCGCCCGACTGTTGACTGAGGAGTAAGTTATGGCAAAGAATAAGAAGAAAGACAAGGATTTGTCATATGCCGAAATGGTAACAAAACGGAATGAACTGAAGAAGCAGTACATGGACCTCCGCTTTCAGATGGTGGTCGGACATGTAGATAATCCAGTGCAGAAGCGTACCATGCGCCGCGAGATCGCCCGCTTGAATACGTTGATTCATCAGCAGGATCTGGAGAATTTCAGAAAGGCTGCTGCTGAAGCCATTGCAAAATAAGGAGCTGACCCGTGGAAGAACAGAAGGTTCAGAAAAAGGCCGGAAAGAAATCCTTCGTGGGAATCGTGACAAGCGACAAGATGGACAAGACCATCGTCGTTTCAATCGACTCGAAGAAGATGGACCGCCTTTATAAGAAGTATGTTACCCGCACAAAGAAGTGCAAGGTCCATGATGAGAAGAACGAGGCCCATGTGGGTGACACAGTTCGCATCGTGGAATGCAGCCCAATCAGCAAGGATAAGTGCTGGTATCTCGACAAGATTGTTGAGAGGGCCAAATAAGGTTAAGGAGTTTAAGCTATGATTCAGATGCAGTCAAATATGGTCGTCGCCGACAACTCCGGAGCCAAGATGGTTCAGTGCATTAAGGTTCTCGGCGGTTCACACCGTCGCTATGCCGGTATCGGTGATGTTGTTGTGGTAGCAGTGAAGGAAGCAATCCCCACTTCTACAATCAAGGAAGGTTCAGTGCAGAAGGCAGTAATCGTTCGCGTTGCAAAAGAGTACCGCCGCCCTGATGGAACTTACATCCGCTTTGATGACAATGCTTGCGTTATCGTTGATGCGGACAAGAACCCCAAGGGAAAGCGCATTTTCGGACCGGTTGCCCGTGAGCTCCGTGATATGGACTACATGAAGATTATATCACTCGCTCCGGAAGTACTGTAAGGAGTTGTGAATCGTATGAATCAGAAAGTAAAGATCCATAAGGATGACAACGTAGAAATCATTGCCGGAAAAGACAAGGGAAAGCGCGGAACAGTAGTCCGTGTTTTCGAGAAGAAAGGTCATGTCCGCGTCATCGTGGGTGGCTGCAACCTTGTAAAGAAGGCAATCAAGAGAAGATCACAGCAGGAAGCCGGCGGAATCGCTGAGATTGAGGCTCCCCTGGATATCTCTAATGTAGGTCTCGTCTGCAAGAAATGCGGACGCCCAGTAAAAGTTGGATACAAATTTGACGGCGACAAGAAGATTCGCGTTTGCCGCAAATGTGGAGAAACACTGTAATGGAAAATTACGTACCACGGCTTAAGAAAGTCTATAATGAAAAGATCGCCCCGGAGCTCTTTAAGGAACTCTCCTACACTTCAAAGATGCAGATTCCTGCCGTAAAGAAGATTGTGGTGAGCATGGGAGTGGGCGAGGCTCTCACGAATAAGAAACTCCTTGATGCTGCAGTTACAGATCTCACTCAGATTACCGGTCAGAAGGCTGTTAAGACAAGAGCAAAGAAAAGTATTGCAAACTTCAAGCTTCGTGAAGGTCAGGAAGTTGGTGCAATGGTAACCCTCCGTGGAACCATCATGTATGAGTTCTTGGATCGCCTCATCAATGTGGCGCTTCCTCGCGTTAAGGATTTCCGCGGAATCAAGGCTACCGGTTTTGATGGACACGGAAACTTTTCTCTTGGTATTACAGAACAGATTATCTTCCCGGAAATCGACTTTGATAAAATCGTAAAGATTTCTGGTATGAACATCAGTATTGTAACGAGCGCACGCACCGACAACGAGGCACGTGTCCTGCTCACCAAGTTTGGAATGCCTTTTAGGAAATAAGGAAGAAGTTCATGGCTAAGAAATCAATGATTATCAAGGCGGCTCGTAAACCCAAGTATAGTACCCGTAAGTATAACAGGTGCCAGTTGTGCGGTCGTCCTCATGGATATTTGCGCAAGTTCAAGATTTGTCGTATCTGCTTCCGCAAATTAGCTAGTGAAGGCCTCTTACCGGGCGTCACTAAGTCATCTTGGTAGTGTAGGAGAATAGAAATGGCAGCTTCAGACCCCATAGCAGATATGCTGGCGAAAGTCCAGAATGCGGCAAAAGTCAACCACGAGAAGGTTGATGTTCCGACCTCCAAGATGAAACTGGAGATTGTCAAGATCCTGAAGACTGAGGGATTCATCAAGAATTTCAAGAAAGTTCAGGACGACAACGGACACAGCATCATCCGCATCTTTTTGAAGTATGACGACGTAAACAAGTCGGTAATCCACGGTATGAAGAAGATTTCAACACCTGGTCGCCGCGTTTACTCTGGTTACAAGGATTTACCCCGTGTCTATAACGGATTTGGTACATTAATCGTTTCAACATCAACAGGCATCACAACCGGTAAGAAGGCTTCTGAGAAGCAGGTTGGCGGTGAGTTGATTTGTTCTGTATGGTAATAGGAGGAACTTATGGCATCTAAAGTAGGTAAGCTTCCTGTAGCTATTCCTGCAGGCGTTACAGTTACTGTTGGAGAGAACCTGGTTACCGTAAAGGGACCCAAGGGTGAGCTCAAGCAGAACGTGAATAATCTGGTAAAGGTGGAAGTGAAGGGCGCTGAAGTGGTCGTGACTCCGGTTGATGAGTCAAAGAACGCAAGTGCAGCTCACGGACTTTACCGCAATCTCATCAACAATATGGTGAAGGGCGTTACCGACGGCTTCTCAAAGGCTCTTATCGTTAAGGGAGTTGGATACCGTGCGGAAGTGAAGGGCAAGGAGCTCGTTATGAACCTTGGCTATTCAAACGACTTCGTTGCCATCATTCCTGACAACCTTACTGTCACCGTCGAGTCAAAGGACATGGTGAAGGTTATCATTTCAGGAATTGACAAGCAGGCTGTCGGTGAGTTCAGCGCACAGCTCCGTAAGCTCCGTCTGCCTGAGCCGTACAAGGGAAAGGGCATCCGCTATGAGGATGAAGTTATCAGACGCAAAGTCGGTAAGACTGGTGTGAAATAAGGTGGTTTGACATGTTGAGAAAAATGACTGATAAACAGAGAAAGCGCCTGCACAGAAAGGTCCACATCCGCAAGTCTGTATACGGTACCGCAGAGCGTCCGCGCCTGACCGTGTTTAAGAGCGGCAAGAACCTTTACGCACAGGTAATCAATGATGATGAGGGCAAGACTCTTGCTTCCATTTCAACATTGGAGAAGGATTTTATTGCACTGAAGGCAAACGTTGACAGCGCAAATAAACTTGGTGAAGCACTGGGTGCCCGCCTCAAGGATAAGAACATCACCAAGGTGGTGTTTGACCGCAACGGTTATCTCTATCACGGCGTCGTGAAGGCACTTGCTGATGCTACCCGCAAAGCCGGGATTGAATTCTAGGAGTGTTTATGGAAAACGAACGCCAGAAGCGCGGAGATCGCGCAGATAGAAAACCCCAGGATGAATTCGTTGAAAAGCTGGTTAAGCTGAACCGTACTTCCAAGACCGTCAAGGGTGGACGCCGCATGGCATTCTCCGCTCTGACAGTTGTCGGAGACCAGAAGGGAAGAATCGGTTTCGGATTCGGAAAGGCCAATGACGTTACAGAGGCCATCAGAAAGAGTCTTGAGAAGGCCAGGGCAAACCTGACTACTCTCCCGATGAAGAACGGAACTATTCCCCATGAGATCATCGGAAAGTACAAGAGCTCTTCAGTGCTTCTGAAGCCGGCATGTCCTGGTACTGGAATCATCGCAGGCGGTGCTGTACGTGCCGTCATGGATGCCGCAGGAATTACAGATGTTATCTCGAAGTCTCAGGGCTCAAGAACATCCGTCAATGTCGTTCGCGCCACATTCAATGCGGTCGCCGGACTGATGGACGCTCGTGCAGTCGCTCAGGCTCGCGGTAAGGCTCTGAAGGATATGTGGGGCTGATTATGGCAAAGAAATTACGTATTGAACTGATCAAGAGCACAATCGGACAGAAACCGGAAAAGGTAGCTACTGTCCGTAGCCTCGGTCTGAAGAAGATTAATTCAGTGGTGGAGCAGAACGACACTCCCGCAATCCGCGGAATGGTTGCTTCTGTTGCTCATCTGGTAAAGTGTGAGGAGATCAACTGATGGCAGATTTCGAATTGCACGCGCCCCAGGGTGCTAACAAGGCTCCGAAAAGAGTCGGACGCGGATCCTCATCCGGACTGGGAACAACGGCTGGAAAGGGAAACAAGGGACAGCAGTCCCGCTCAGGTGGAAAAACATACGTCGGTTTCGAAGGTGGACAGATGCCTTTGTACCGCCGCATTGCACGCCGTGGTTTCAGCAACGAGCCGTTCAAAAAGGAATATGCAATCTTCAACTTGCAGCAGCTTGAGGAAAAGTATGCGGATGGCGAGACTGTTGACAGCGCATCTCTTACAGCAAAGGGACTGTTGACAAAGAACGCTGACGGAATCAAAGTTTTGGGCAATGGTGAGATCACAAAGAAGCTCACTGTCTGCGTGGACAAGGTTTCCGGTTCCGCAAAGGAAAAAATTGAGAAGGCGGGTGGTTCCGTAAAGGTTTCTTCCGCTGAGTCTGCAAAATAAAAAGTTGGAGTGAATAAATGGCAAACAATGCTGTAGTAAACATGTTCAAAGTTAAGGAATTGCGTTCAAAGCTTTTCTTTACATTGTTCATACTCGCTGTATTCCGTTTCGGTAGTGTTTTGACTATCCCGGGAATCAATGCTACGCTTCTCGCGCAGTATTTCGAGAACTTGGGTAGTGGCGCAGAAAGTGCGTTTGCCAGTTACATGGACTTTTTTGCAGGTGGTGCATTTGAAAGGTTTTCTGTGTTCATGCTGGGTGTAATGCCCTACATCTCAACACAGATTATCCTTCAGCTTGCTCTGGTCATCTTTCCGTCATTGAAGAGAATCGCTCAGGAAGAGGGCGGTCAGCAGAAAGTGCAGATGTGGACAAGGGTTGGTACGATTTTCGTATGTCTGCTCCAGTCTTATGTCGTAACTGTGTATGCCGACTCAATCAGCCAGGCGATTCCCGGCGTACTCATCTTCAGCGGCTGGAAATTCAACATCATAGCCATGCTGACCGTAACAACGGGATCGATGATTACGGTTTGGATTGGTGATCAGATTACGGCTCATGGTGTCGGCAACGGTATCTCAATGATAATCCTTGCCGGTATCGTGGCCAGAATGCCGAGTGCCATACATGAATTGGTCAAGAGCGTGCAGGCCGGTCAGGTGAACGTAGTGTTCGCGTTGATTGCGCTTGGTCTTTATATTGTGCTGATTGGATTTATCGTCTATGAGCAGTCCGGTGAGCGCAAGATTCCCGTGCATTATGCAAAACGTGTCGTTGGACGCAAGATGTACGGCGGACAGAGCACTTACTTGCCGTTCAAAATCAATCCGTCGGGAGTTATTCCTATCATCTTCGCTTCTGCATTCCTGACTTTCCCGCTGCAGCTGGCTAACGGTTTTGCCAGTCGCTCCGGTGCGGCACCATGGCTGACAAGTGTAACACAGGCATTGAATCCGCTTGGATGGCTTTATAACGTAATCGAAGTTCTGCTGATCGTTTTCTTTGCATATTTCTACACTCAGGTAACACTGAATCCTGTTGAGATTGCTAAGAATATCCGTGAGAACGGTGGTTCCATTCCTGGAATCAGAACAGACAAGACTGAAGAATATTTGACAAAAGTGTTGAACCGCCTGATTCTTCCTGGCGCATTGTATCTGGCTGTAATCGCTATCCTGCCGACGATCATTCAGCTCGTGTTCAAGTTCCCCCAGTCAATCTCCATGTTGATGGGTGGTACTTCCCTGCTGATTATTGTGGGCGTGGTTCTTGATACTATGGCTCAGGTTGAGGCTCTTCTCAAGATGCATCACCATGATGGATTTACAAAGAAGGGGCTCAAACCGAGAAATTTGTAAAAAAAATAACAAATTCGCGGTGAAAACACTAGATTAATTTGGAAATATGTGCTATATTATCTCACCACTACACTTGTAATGGTGAGATATTGAATTGTAGTTCATGGTGAGACGCATTTGTGTGATGATTTTACGGAAAACTTTCCAAGGAACCCCTTCATCCGCAGACGGCAACTGTCACTTCGAACTGCCATGATTCAATCTATTATAACACTTTTCCAGGGGGACTTTTATGAAAGTACGAACCAGCGTAAAACCTATCTGCGACAAGTGCAAGGTTATCAGAAGAAACGGAATTGTCCGCATTATCTGTGAGAATCCAAAGCACAAGCAGAGACAGGGTTGAGGAGTAACTGATGGCACGTATTGCGGGAGTTGACCTTCCTAACAAACATGTCAATATTGCATTGACGTACATTTATGGTATTGGCCGTTCAGCTGCGAACCACATCTGTGAGCTGACAAAGACAGATCCGAACAGGCTGATTAATGATTTGAGCGAAGATGAGCTGGCAGCCATCCGCAAGGCAATTGATGAGAACTACAAGACCGAGGGACACCTTCGTACCGAGATCGGTCTTAACATCAAGCGTCTGATTGATATTGGCAGCTATCGTGGACTGCGCCACAGAAAGGGACTTCCCGTTCGTGGACAGCGCACCCGCACCAATTCTCGTACACGCAAGGGTAAGAAGAAGACCGTTGCGAACAAGAAGAAATAAGCGGAGGTAGGTGATGGCAGCCGAAAGAAAGAGAAAAGAGAAGAAGAGTGTTTTCGAGGGAAACGTTTACATTCAGGCGACCTTCAACAACACAATTGTTACAATTACCGACTTGAGGGGCAATGCGATCGCATGGGCTTCTTCCGGTGGATTGAATTTCCGTGGTGCAAAGAAATCGACGCCATTTGCGGCACAGTCTGTGGCAGAAACAGCCGTTCAGCGCGCTGCAAGCTATGGTCTGCGTGAAGTGCATGTATTCGTAAAGGGACCTGGAATTGGCCGTGAGAACGCAATCCGCGTTTTGGGCACGCTGGGACTGAAGGTGAAATCAATTTCTGATATTACACCTATCCCTCACAACGGATGCCGCCCGCGCAAGACACGCCGCATGTAATCAAGTCCGGGTATGCTCGTCATGCCCTCTTGTTTGTGGTGTAAAACATAGCTTTTGCATCTCCCGAGCGGAGGTGTAAATGTGATTGAATGTAGGGAGAGGACCGAAAGGTTCTGTCCTTGAAAAAGGAGTTCAGATGGCTCGTAAAAACCTGCTTAAGGGAATTAAGAAACCGAAAGGCATTACATTTGTTCACCTCGAGACCAACCCTAATTACGGTAAGTTCACGGCATTTCCTTTTGAACACGGATGGGGAACTACTGTCGGCAACACGCTGAGAAGAGTCCTTCTTTCGTCAATTCAGGGATACGCGATTTCTTCCGTAAAGATTACTTCCTATGGTGCAGACGGAAATCCGCATGTCGTTTCCAGTGAATTCGACAAGATTCCCAATGTTTCCGAGGACACCCTTGAAATATTGAACAGCCTGAAAATGCTCAGGTTGAGTCTGGAAAACCCGGAAGTAGAGCAGTTGACCTTGCTTTATGAGTTTAAGGGACCCGGTGTTGTAAAAAGTGAAGACTTCGAGAAGGAAGGCCAGCTTAAGGTTCATACGAAAGGTGTTGACATCTTCAATATGATGGAAGGTGCCAATCTGGAGATTGAGATTGAAGTTGACCTCGGACGCGGATACGTTTCCTCAGAGGACCTGAAGGATAGCCGCAGCGATGATGTCTATGGCGTCATGCTGATGGATTGTATCTACACTCCGATCAAGAAGGTGAAGTATTCCATTGAGCCATGCCGAGTCGGTGAGCGAAACGATTACGAGAAGCTTACATTGGAAATCACGACAGACGGATCAATCAATCCTGAGGATGCTCTCGGTGAGGCGGCGAAGATTGCCAAGGATCACTTTACAATCTTCATCAACTTCGACGAGGGAGAATTCTCCGGTGGAGACGATTCTGAGGAGGACGGCCATCTTCCTGATGTCCTTAACCTCAGCGTTGAGGAACTGGAGCTTTCCGTCCGCAGTTCAAACTGTCTGAAAAATGCAAACATTCGCACTATCGGCGAATTAACAAAGAAAAGCGAGGAAGATATTACAAAGACCCGCAACTTCGGAAAGAAGAGTCTTGAGGAAATCAAGCAGAAGCTTCAGGAGCGCGGACTTTCTTTGGGTATGACTGATTACAGTCACCTGAAAAATCAGAACTTGCTGAAAAATAAGGATGAGAACGAATGAACCATAAATCTGGATTTAATCCGCTTTCACGCACGACAGCTCACCGCAGGGCAATGTCTCGCAACATGGTGACATCCCTTTTCCGGTATGAGCGCGTGACAACGACAAAGGCTAAGGCTTTGGAAGTACGCAAGGCAGCTGAGAAGCTGATTACCCGTGCAAAAGAAGACACTGTTCATAACAGAAGAATCGCTGCGAAATTCATTGCTGACGAGAAGATTCTGAACAAGCTGTTCACAGAGATCGGACCTCGCATGAAGGAGCGCAACGGTGGTTACACTCGTGTTTTGAAGATGGGCTTCCGCCAGGGTGATGCCGCTGATGTGGTAATCCTTGAGCTGGTGGACTATAAGCTGCCTGATTCTGATGGTGCCGATGCAAAGGACGAAAAGAAATCAGCAAAAAAGGCAAAGGCTGCTAAGGCCGAAGCTTAATCAAGGAGTAATCTATGTCTAAAGCACATCGTGGAACAGGTATCCGCAAAGAACCGAATCATGGCCGTGGAACATGCGCTGTATGTGGCACTACCCAGATAAAGACACTTTATGAGCAGGAAGTGGACGGCAACAAAGTGAAGGTTTGCAAGTACTGCAAGGCAAACTTCAAGAACAAGGCACAGGTAGCCGCTAGAGCCGCAAAAAAGGCAGAACCGGCAGCTGATGCACCTGCAGAAGAAGCACAGGCATAATCAAGCTCAATGTGTTTCGTAGCCGCTCTTATTGTACAAGGGCGGCGTTTTTATTTTAAAATCCCTGCAAGATTTACTTAAAAAATTAGCTAAAGGTCTTTCATTTATTTTCTATATATGATATAATAATTTTGCTGTTTGTCCTAAGGGCTTGCAGTCATTATGAAAAGTTTGGAGTTTGGTTGATGAACTCGTCTGGCTGTGTAAAAAGAACTTGCGTTCAGGTTTTGTTCGCGGTCATTGGTCTTGCATTTGCTTCTGCGGAAAATTCCAGGGCTCTGCCTAAGGGATTCGGAAGCAGCAATCTGTGGGTAATCGTTTCAGTTTTTGTTTTCGCTCTTCTTTTTTGCGTGGGTTTCGCCGTTTTGTTCGCCCTCTGTTATTCATGGAAATCCCGCCGCAGGAATTCCGTTGATGACGTGACCGGCATACTTTCCCTTTCAGGATTCGAGGACCAGGCCAACAAGATTTTCAGGACAAAAAAAGGTTCCAAATTTTTGCTGACGGAAGTGAACGTGCGCGACTTTGCTTTTGTGAACCGTCTTTACGGACATGACAAGGGCGACTCAATCCTAAAGTCAATCGGGCAGAATCTTTTGGTTCACCTGAGGGAAGCTTCCGATATGATTCTCGCGCGCGGTTATGCGGACAATTTCTATATACTTCAGAAAGTAAGCTCCGAGGACAACGACACCCTTGACCAGATGGAATATCTGCTGAGAAACGTGCAGGAGCGGGTCTGTAACGAGGAGGACGTGCACATTGTCCTGAAGAGCGGATCAATCTTCTGCCATCCGGTTGAGGGCAAGGGCGTGGACTTGAAGGACATGATAAGCAAGGCCGGATACGCCAGACATTCCACTCAGGATTCCGCCGTCGAGAATTTTTCCGTGTACGACGAGGGAATGCAGGTCCAGCATGAGAACGAGGAGAGGATTGAGAATTCAATTGAGGATGCTATCCATAAAAATGACCTTGTGGTGTTGTATCAGCCGAAAATCAACTTGCAGACGGGAAAAATTGCGGGCGCCGAGGCTCTTATCAGGTGGAAGTCAGAAAACGGCTCCATGATTCCTCCGAACCTCTTCATCCCTGTTTTGGAGAGGAACGGCATGGTTGGAGTTCTGGATCAGTATGTGTATACAAATGTCTTTAAATTCCTTAACCGCCTGCAAAAGGAGAACCTTCCGCTGGTGAAGATCTCCATGAACATCTCGCGCCTGAACCATAACGCGCTGGATTTCGTGAGCGACCTTGACGCATTGCAGGTGCAGTATCAGATTGACAAAAAATACATTGAGCTGGAAATTGAAGAGCGTTTTGCCGGCGCTGGAGATGACTATATCTGCGACTTGATTCACAGGCTTCATGCGTCTGGATATCAGGTGAGCATGGATGATTTTGGTAGCGGCCAGTCTTCCCTTAACATGCTGAGTGAAATGCCGGTGGACATCGTGAAATTCGATCAGCGTTTTATGCAGCAGGCGGAGTACTCCAAGGATTCCCGCATAGTTTTGGACTATATGATTCGCATGGTAAACGAGCTTGGAAAAGTGTCGCTTTGTGAAGGCGTGGAAACCGAAGCCCATGTGAAATTCCTTCAGCAATGCGGATGCAATCTGGCACAGGGATTCTACTTCTCAAAACCGATTGACGAAGAGGCCTTCAAGAAGTTTCTGGTAAAATACAGCGAATCCCCTTTTGATTTCAGTGAGGATGTGCCTGAGCTGTCTGAAGCCTAGAATGAAATGGATATTATGTATCCGCTCAATTCCTTTGCAAACATGTCTTTTACGCTCTTTTCGGTAAATGCTGAATTTCCCAATGGTTGAACCGGTGCATTTGTAGCCGCAACAAAAAAGCGTACGTCATCAGCCTGTATGTCTGGAATCTGGCAGCTGTTTAATACCGGCGAAAGACCTGTTTTTGCTGAAAGTGATTCCTGAACCGGAGTGCTTACCAAGTATTCCACGGTCTGTTTTGTAAGTTTCTTCGGTGTAAGGGGGATTGCCATAATCAGTGGTGAAACCAAGTTTCTTCCGGTTGCAGTCCTTACTGACGGGAAAAATCCTACGCTGTTTCCTCCGTTGTTTAATGCGCGCGGCAGACATGTGTAGCGGCTCATCGTGTTTGTGTCTATTTTTCGGTGGTCGCTCAATGACATGAATGCAAGAGCCGTGTTGTCGTTTTTCAAATATGCTTCAACATCTTTTTTTGTCATCTGGAACACATTCGGATGTGTAAGGCGTCCCTTGTGCCAGCGTGCGATGACCTGAGTTGCCGTGTAAAGCGGAGTGTCGGGATTTTCAGAAATTTCCTTTATAAGGTCGAAACATTGCTTGTTGTCGGGGGATGGCGTTTTGGCAAGGAATTCCCTGATTTGCTCCCGTGCTTCGTCACAAGCTTTTTTTCCTGAATATGCTTCCGTAAGGGCCGTTATCAATGAAAAGAGCGTGTCGGAATCAGAGCCTGCAAAAACTATTGCGCTTGGGTAGATTTCCTTTGCTTTTTCCGTAAAATCTTCAATGTCGCTCCATGTCTGTATGGTCTGTGTGCCGGTGGACCTTAAAGCTTTTGTGCTTACCAGAAGTTCCGTGTTGTCGATGAGGAATGGAATCTGGATTATCTTTTTGTTTTCGTTGTAGACGGATGCCGAACGGATTGAAACGGATGAGCCTTTGAGTATGTCGTTGGAAAGGGCTGGTGATTTTTTTGAACTTACTGAAGATGCGGCAAAATCAGCGTTCCTTCCTGCGGGTGCTATTATAAGGTCAAAACTTTCCTTAACTTGTGGAAGCAGGGCTGTGGTGGAATCGAGGGTCTGGAAAGTGTAGGAGATTTTATCAGTCTCTGATTTTTTTATCTCTTCCCGGATGGATGCTTCTTGAGATTCTTCCAGTCCATAAAATGCGATGGAGAGTTTTCCGCTTGCTTTTCCAAGTGAAAGTAGAATGATTGTAAGGACAAGCGCGATTACAAATACGGCCGCCCCGATGATTGCGATAATTTTAGTTTTCTTGCTCATACTTAAATAATAGCACAGTGAAGGTCTATAGACAAGGGGAAGCATGGCTTTTTTGGCGGATGGAAATTTATTGAAATCTTTTTGCGAAAAGGGGAAATGGCATTGACAAGAAGCTGACATTTTGACATAATTTGTCATAAGGTCAAGTCGCAATCAGCGTGCTTTTCCCAAACAATTCCTAAAAGAGGTTCTTATGGCAAAGAAATATGCTTTTTTGTTCCCCGGACAGGGCGCACAGGCTCCCGGAATGATTAAGGACGTGGCGGAGGCTTTTCCATCCGCTCGCAAAGTAGTTGATGATGTTTCTTCCATTATAAATGTGGACATGGCGAAACTCTTGTGGGAGTCGGACGCGGAGACTTTGAGCCGCAGCGACAACAGCCAGATTGCCATAACCACGGCATCCATCGCGATCATGGCGGCGTTGAAGGACAAGGGAATAGAACCCTCCGCTGCGATGGGATTCAGCCTCGGTGAGTTCCCCGCTCTTTATGCTGCCGGAGTTCTTTCATTTGAGGACGTGATCCGTGTGGTGCGTGAGCGCGGGCTTGTGATGCAGGCCGTTTGCGAGGAGATTGCCGCCGAGAACGAGGGACACGCACCTGGAATGAGCGCTATTCTGGGACTTCCTCCTGAGAAGGTAAAGGAGATTGCATCCTCCATCCCCGACGCTTATGCCGCAAACATGAACAGCACGAAGCAGACCGTAATCAGCGGAACCTTCGATGCCCTTGACGCTGCCGAGAAAGCCGCCACTGAGGCCGGTGCAAGACGCGCAATCAGACTCAAGGTTGCAGGACCCTTCCACAGTCCCCTCATGCAGAAGGCCGCCGACAAGTTTGAGAAATATCTTGAGGGAGTGACTTTTGCCGAGCCGAAAATCCCCCTGTTCAGCAACGTTACCGGAAAGCGTGCGGAGAGTGCCGCCGAGGTAAAATCCAGCGCGGTTCTTCATCTTACTCACTCGGTTCTTTGGACTGACGAGGAGGCCGTGCTTGCCGACATGATAAAATCTGACGGCGGTGAGTGGGCTGTCCTTGAGCCGGGACCCGGAAAGGTTCTTGCGGGACTCTGGGGACAGACTGAATTCGGTGCGACCCTTGCCGCTCTTCCTGTCAACACAGCGGAAGGAATCAACGCATTATAATAATAGAAGAAAAATTAGGAAATCTACGGAGAAAAATATGAAATTGCTTGAGAATAAAAAGGCCCTTGTCACCGGGTCATCACGCGGAATCGGACGCAAGATTGTGGAGGCTTTTTTGAAAGAGGGAGCCGAGGTCTGGGGCATGTGCACGAAGGAGTCTGCTGGTAAGGCTGAGATTGAGGCTCTGGCAGCTGAGAACGGAACCGCATTCCATGAGTTCTATGCAGACGCTGGTAACGCCGACGTTCTGACCGAAGCCGTGAAGAATGCTCTTACTGAGTCGGGTGGATTTGATGTTTTGGTAAACAATGCCGGAATCACACGCGACACCTTGAGCTTCAGGATGAAAAAGGAGGACTGGGACAGCGTGATTGCCGTGAACCTGACTTCCGCTTTCCTCGTGGGACAGATCATCAGCAACGACATGCTCAGAAAGAGAAAGGGCTCAATCATCAACATGGCCTCCATCGTGGGAATTCATGGTGGTGCCGGACAGGTCAACTATTCGGCGAGCAAGGGCGGTCTCATCGCTTACAGCAAGTCGCTTTCAAAGGAAGTCGGCAGCCGTGGAATCCGCGTGAACTGCATCGCACCGGGATTCATCGAGACTGATATGACACAGGCCGTCAATGAGGAAATCCGCAAGGCTTGGGTGGAGCAGATTCCGTTGAAGCGTGCCGGAAAACCTGAGGATGTAGCCAATGCGGCTCTCTTCCTTGCTTCCGACCTGAGCACCTACGTTACGGGACAGGTCCTTGGTGTGGACGGCGGTATGGGCTGCTGATTGTGGCCTGATTTTACATACGGCATATATCAGATATATAATAGAAAGTAATTTAAGGCCGTCGGATCTGGCGGTTCAATAGGAGAAAAAAATGCGCAGAGTAGTAGTAACCGGATTGGGATGCGTTTCACCTCTTGGAAACAATGTTGAGGAGACATGGGAAGCGCTTACACAGGGAAAGAGCGGAATCGCGACAATCACCCGCTATGACAACACGCCTTTCAAGGTAAAGTATGCGGCTGAGGTAAAGAATTTCGACCCCACAAAATACATGGACCAGAAGGCCGCCCGCAAGATGGCTTATTTCACTAAGTATGCGGTGGCTGCGGCAAAGCAGGCTCTTGATGACTCAGGACTCACCGACAACAAGGAAGTCCTTGACAGGGCATCCGTTTTCCTTGGAATCGGCATCGGAGGATTCGAAGTTACAGAGGCAAACATGGAGCAGTATTTCCAGTCAGGAAAAACACGCATGTCCCCAATGACCATTCCGCTTTTGATTCCGAATGAGGCATCCGCGAACATCAGCATTGCTTTCGGTCTGCATGGCGCGACACACACAATCGCCACTGCATGTGCATCTGGAACGGACGCCATCGGTGACGCTCTGGACAACATCCGCTGTGGAAGAAGCGACGTGGTTCTGGCCGGTGGAGCTGAGTCTACAATGAACGGATTCGGCAACCTCGGATTCAACGTGCTCCAGGCCCTGAGCTCAAAATGGGCTGACGATCCCTCAAAGGCGAGCCGTCCTTTCGACAAGCAGCGCGACGGATTCGTAATGGGCGAGGGTGGAACAATCCTTGTGCTTGAGGAATACGAGCATGCAAAATCCCGCGGAGCACACATCTACGCTGAGCTTGCGGGCTATGGCGCTTCAAGCGACGGATATCATCTTACTGCACCGAACCCGGACGGAGTTATCGGCGGACGCTGCATGAGCCTTGCGATGAAGGATGCAGGAATCACTCCCGCTGACGTTCAGTATTACAACGCGCACGGAACCTCAACCCATCTTAATGACGCTGGCGAGACAAAGATGCTCCACATGGCTTTCGGTGAGGCGGCGAAAAATCTGCACATCTCATCAACCAAGAGCATGACCGGACACTGCCTTGGAAACGCCGGTTCTCTTGAGGCTTTGATCTGCGTTAAGGCTATTCAGAACGGATTCGTTCCTCCGACAATCAACCTTGACGAGCCTGATGTAGAGGGTGGATGCGACTTGGACTACACACCGAACAAGGGACTTAACCTTGGAATCAACGTGGCCATGAGCGCGAACTTCGGATTCGGCGGACACAACGGCTGTCTCGTTTTCAAGAAAGTAGACTAAGGAGCGTATTATGGTAACGGACAATATTGAGGCACTTCTTCCCCACAGAAAGCCATTCCTTTTTGTGGACACGATTGAAAGCTTTGACGACGAGGGATGCGTCTGTACAAGGAAATTCACCGACGAGGATTTTTTCTTCAAGGGACATTTTCCCGAGTATCCCGTGGTTCCCGGCGTGATTCTGATTGAGACAATGGCTCAGGGTGGCGGGGCTGCATTGAGCTATCAGAAAAAGTTCGAGGACGGAAGCCTCTTTTTCCTCGCGACCGTGGACAAGGTGAAATTCCGAAATCAGGTGAGACCCGGAGACACAGTCCGCATGGAGATTAAGAATCTGCGTGTGGGCGGAAAGATGGTCAAGCAGTCAGGCAAGGCTTACGTGGGAGACAAACTCTGCGCCGAGGCCGAGTGGATGTGCCTGGTAGGAAACGCCGACCAGAAGTAGGGAGGCTCTGTAATCTGTCAGGACCTTCTAGTTTAAAATGATGAAAGGGGAACTTCGGAAAAATCAGTTTTCTGAGGCTCCCCTTTTTTAATATGCAATTCTAAAATCGCTTCAAAAAATCAGCAGGAGTGATTACTTCCACAAAGGAAGATTTAAAATCAGACGTGTTCCTAGTCACTAAATAATCCGCCCGAATTTGAACGGAAGCTTCATGCTGAACAGCGTCCTCAAAATCTTTCCAAGAAGAGTCAAGGGCATTGCGTATGCAAGACTCATCGATTCCAGCGATTGATACAATTTTCAGCAAGGATTTCAGATGATTTTTTACTTCGTCTGGATTTTTTATATGCTTGTTCAATATATAAAAAATATCCGTTATGGAGGCGGCGGAAATAAAATAGTCTATATTATCCAAATCTGCAAGACTTAAGATTTTCTTGCTTTCATCATAGAAATCCTTGTTGTTAAGAAATATATCGAGGATGATGTTTGAATCCAGGAAAATTGTCATGCTAATACCCGTATTTTTCCTTGAGCCTTGCGGAGCGGATGTCACTGATTGTCACAGGTCCTGCGTCCTTGATTATTCCTGTAAGCCCTTGTACTATCTCTGAGGCACTTTGTTTTACCGCATTCTTTTGAGAAGCTTTCTTGAACTGTTCGATAACAAAAAGAGCATACATCTCGATATTGTTTTGCAGTTCCAAGGGCAAACTTTGAACTTCCTCTTTCAAAACATCAAAAGACATTGTGACCTCCTCCTACTTCTCCGTTGCCTGGATGATTCCTTCCCAGTTTTCGGGCGGGTTCTGGATGTATTTCTGGCATTTTGCGGCGTAGGACTTGCACACGGGGTCTTCTCCGGCTGTTTCGAATGTTGCCTTTGCGGACTGGAAATCACCCTTCTGGAAAAGAACGTATCCCTGCGCGAAAATTTCCTCCGCTTTCTTTTGGCTCGCGGCTTCGGACTGGTCCATGGGGTTGAAGACTTTTACGGCCTCCTTTCTTCCCACTACGGCAATGTCGGCGACCGGTCTGAAATGCAGGTCACATCCGTTTTTCAGGGCTCCTTCCATCGTTGCCTGTGAGCACATGGTGTAGGTTCCGAACTGCTTGTTGATTCCCTCAAGACGAGAGGCGAGGTTTACCGTGTCTCCCATCATGGTGTAGTCGAAACGGTTCTTTGAGCCGAAGTTTCCGACCGTCGCGATTCCCGTGTTGAGTCCGATTCTCTGCTTTACTGGGCGGCCCGTAATCTCCATGAGGATTCCCTGCATCTCCTGTAATTTTTTCTGGCATGCAAGAGCGGCCTCAAGTCCCCTTTTCGCATGGTCGTCTTGGAAGGTCGGAGCGTTCCAGAATGCGATGATTGCATCGCCCTCGTATTTGTCAATCGTTCCTCCGTGGGCAAGGATGATGTCGGACATTTCGCTGAGGTATGTGTTCAGGAAGGATGTCATCTGCTCCGGGGTAAGATTTTCGGAAATGGACGTGAATCCCTGGATGTCCGAGAAGAATGCCGTAATCTCACGTCTCTCGCCTCCGAGCTTCAATAAGTCAGGATTGTCAATCAGATTGTCGATGACGGCCGGGCTCAGGTACTGCTTGAACGCCGCCTTGAGGTAACGTTTCTGCTTTCCCTCGCTCAGGTAGGTCTCGAGAACCGTTGCGAAGAATGAGATGACGAGCGCGATGATTGGTGCGCCGAGTGGAAGAATCAGGCCGGGGATGAAGGCTCCGAAGTTCGCTGCGACATATACGGCACAGAGCAGGATGAAAATCAGGGTCTGACCGATGATGGACTTTGTATTCGCCTGCTTTGAGACACCTCCTGCAAGGCATCCCGCGAGTGTGGTCAGGGCAATCAGCAAAAGGACAAGCCACAGGGGAGCGTCGCGAAGATATGTCTCGCTCAGGATTGTGTCCAGCTGGCAGATGTGAACTCCGACTCCTGGATATTTTGCGGAGATTGGCGTGGTACAGATATCGAAAAGTCCAGCCGCGTAGAGTCCGAAGAAGATGTGCATTCCCTCGAACATCGCGGGATCCAAAAGGTCGCCGGAAAAATCTACCTCAGTTCCGTTCGCCTCGGCTTCCTCAATGGCAAACTCGCTTTCAAGAATCTGTTGCGCCGTATATGGAATATAGTTGTCAAGGGATTTTTGGAAACGGATGTACATGCCGCCCCCTTTTGCCTTGGGGATTGCGTCCAAATCAGGAAGGTCCTCGCCGAGAATAAGGCTTGCAACTGCGAGTCCGGGCTCTCCGGTTGTGGCATGGAATCTGTTGCGTCTGGCAAATCCGTCGGCATCAAGGCTGCTTGTGACGCTTCCGAGAATTGCGGCTCCCTCCTTGATGGGGTCCACGGGGTAGAGCGGGGCACTTCCTTCGGAACTATAGTAGACCGTTTGGACTACCTTTCCGAATCTGGAGCATGCATCGCCCAACGTTTCATCATCCTCAGATCCGTAGAGAGAAGGCTCGGTGTAGAGCATATCAAAGGCGATGGACGCTGCGTTTCCACGGCGGAAAAAGTCAATCATCTTTGCGTATGAGCTTCTGGGCCAGGGCCATCCCCATTCAAGGGATTCTTTTGCCCAGTCAAGGCTGTCCTGATCAAGCAGAACGACGCCGATCTCCTCCGAGGGATGGAACAAATCAGCGGTGGCCTGCATCCTTCCGTCATAGGCCTTGTTTTCAATCCATGAGAATACACCCAGGATATGCGCGATGGTGACGAGCACAAAGACTGTCGTGCCCGTAATCAGGAGGCGTAAGATTTTTTTTGTTGATTTCATAGTCTGTCCTTAAATAAATGTCGGGGGCTGAAAAAAATCAGTCCCCTTGTTGTTTGTCATTTTGTGCTTGTCGCTTTTGTATATCTTTCCGTTCTGTAGCTCTTTGAGTCCTTTACCTTGTATTTGTTAAGGTAGGCCTTCACGTTGCCGATTCTTGATGCCGGGCTTGGGTGCGTTTTGTAGAATCCGGATTTTGGCGCGGATGTCTGGACTTTTTTCATCTTCTCAAGCATCGTCACCATTGCCTTGGGATCGTAGCCTGCGTCGGCCATCAGTTTTAGGGCCGCTTTGTCCGCCTCAAATTCCTGTGTCTGGGAGAATCCGCTGTTGACCAGACTTGAGTATGCGTCTCCGGCTGCTCCCTCCATTGATTTCGAGAGCTTTTCCATTCCGAGAGCATCGCTGGTTACGGATGCGGATGTGAGCAATGCGTCGTTGAATCGGTTCGCCTTGATTGATTTCACGGAGTGCTTGAGCTGGATGTGCGCGATCTCATGTGCGATTACGGCTGCGAGTGTGTCTTCGGAATCGGTGCAGGCAATCAGCCCCTTGGTAATGAAAATGTGTCCCCCGGATGTGGAGAACGCGTTGATTTCATCGCTTTCCAGAATCTTCACGTGGTAGCCGTTGTAAAGCTCAGGATCCTCGCTGTTGAGCACTAAGGCCGTACAGATTGAGTTGAGGTAGGTTTCCAGCTTGGGATTTTTCACAGTCTTGTAGTTGGAAAGTATGTTCGCGGCTACAGACCGTCCGATGTAGTACTCATTTTCCGGTGTGATGTCCTCCGCCGCTTTTGAAAATGAGTCCACCACGGTCCCTATTTCGCCAATGGCATCTTTTCCGGGCGCGGTGATTTCTGAAAACGCTTCCTCAATGTCTTCCGCCGCTGATTTGCTCTGGCTCTTGAACGCGTCCTTGAGGTCCGAGACTTTGGGCAGTCCCTTCGCGTGTACGTTCGTTGAGATCAGAATTAGCGCGGCTATTGCGGCTGCGGATTTTTTCATTATTCTTCTCCTCCGGCAAGATGTCCTTCGGAAATGAAGTCCTTCATGTCGGCTTCGGAAACGACAATTGCCTCAATCGCGTCAACTGCGTCGAAATCAAGGTTTGCGTTGGATGCCTTGTATGCGTTCTCAGCTTCCTCCGAGAATCCCTTTCCTGCAAGTGCGAGCTCTTCGGTGGATGCGGTGACATTGTTTCCCTTTGCGACAATCTTCTTTTTTGTGAGGCTTCCGTTTGAAATCCATCCAGAGGCCCTGCTTCCGGTCTGTTTCTGTACCTCAACCTTGTTGCCTTTTACGGAAAGGACTTTCAGCATCTCGGCGTATGAAGCATTGTCAACTGTCTTTGAGAATGTTCCCGTTCCTGATTTCATAGCGACCGTTTTGCTCGTTACGTAAACTGTGTCTCCCTTTTTGAATTTTTCCGCCGCGAAGACTGAAATGCTCATAAGGGCAAAGAGTGCCAGTAAAATTCTTTTCTTCATAATGAACTCCATTTATAATATATAATATAGAAGATTTTAACACTTTATCCTTGCGGAAAGAGTGACCTGTGGGCATGTCAGACCAAATTCATGATCGCATGCCTGCCTATAAAACATTTTAACGCTTTTAAAGGTAACATGCAAGGAAAAAAAAGTTTTTTTTGTATAAATCAGTTTACCTGCGTCAGGTCAAGCGGGATTTTGCCCTCTGCCTCGAATTCTCCGTTCAGCACGCCCCACATGGCACGGAAGGAGTAGTCGGAGTAGGAGTAGCCGCAGATTACGGTGTCCGCCCATTCAAATCCGTCCAGGACATAGACCGGGGAAAGAACCGAGAAGATTATGACTTTTTTACCCGAGTTCTTGAGCCGTTTCGCTATGTTCGCCGTGTGCCAGTCATATACAGCGATGACAATCGTGTCGTATGCCCTTGCCGCGGATTGGAGTCCTGTCGCGTCCCATTCCGAGAAATTGCTTTCGTCCGAGCGGAGGTCATAGCTGAAATGGAAGGTCCTTGCGTTGGGGTAGCGTCTGGTTCCTTCGTTGAAGAAATTCTGGAAGGGTCCTGCAATCAACATGCTGCCATCCTCACCGAGCTTGAGAGGAAGCGAATCGCCTTTTTTGTACACGCTGATTGAACGGCATGCCTGCTCCAAGAAGAATTTTTCTCCGTCCTTGTCCGGGATGGAGTCGTAGATTTTCGTGTCGTCGGGGTAGAGCGGTGCGGCGTTCTCGGATTTGAAATACTGTAGCTTTGAGAGAATCACACGGTATGCGGCGTCCTTTACCCTTGCGTGGAATTCCGAGTCAGATTTCATCAGGGCAAGATTCTCGGTCCAGAGCGCGCTGTTCAGAGGGGCTGTGGTGGATGAGATGATTATGTCGTTTCCGGCCCTGATTGCCATTGTCACAGCCTTTGAGAAACTTCCCGCGAATCCGATCGCTCCCACCATCATCATGTCGTCGGTGATTATGATTCCCTTGAAGCCGAGTTCTCCGCGCAGCAAATCCGTGAGCATGTGCTTTGAAAGACTTGCGGGGGTTCCGTCGGTCTCAATCTGCGGGAAGCTGAGGTGTCCGCTCATGATTGCGGGGATGTTCGCGCGGATGAGATGCTTGAAAGGGACGAGCTCGCGGTTTTTGAAGGTCTCCTCGGAAATCTGGATCTGGGGAAGACGACCGTGGCTGTCTATGCTTGTGTCTCCGTGACCGGGGAAATGCTTTGCCGTCGGAATCACGCCCGCGTCTGAGGATCCCTTGGCGAATTCCACACCGAGGATTCCCGCATTGTCCGGTTTTACGCCGAATGAGCGTGGTCCGATTACGGATGAGTCGAGGTTCGTGTAAAGATCCACCGTGGGGGCGAAGTTCATGTTGATTCCGAGCGCGCGTATCTCACGGTTGATGTAATATCCTGAGTAATAGGAGTCGATGGGGTATCCTGAGGCACCTATGGCGAGGTTTCCCGGTGTTACTGAGGTCTCTCCCTTTACGTGCCTGATGTATCCTCCCTCCTGGTCCGTCGCGACAAAGAGCGGGATTTTGAACCTGCGCTGGGATGCCTCTTCCTGCACCTGTTTTACCGAGCGCGCCACCTGCTGTATGTTCGCCGTGTTCCATCCGAAGACTTTTACGCTGCCGAGTCCCCTGTTCGTGACCCATGAGTTCAGCAAGTCGCTTGGCTCTGCTCCTGCCCATCCGAACATCAGAATCTGGGAAAAAAGCTCCTCGTCGGTCATGCGGTCGGTGATCGTCCTTGCGAGCTGCTCCGCCGGATAGTCGCTCCAGAAGTCAATGTCCTCGGGAAGCTCCGTCGCTGATGTGGCCTGGGACCAAATAGGTATAAAGCACAGTACAAAAAATAATGGAATCCACAGAAGTCTTTTCGCTTTCATTTATTTGTAGACCTCGTTGTTTTTTTCTCTTAGGAATTTTGCAGCCGTATTTGCCGCGATGGCACCGTCCGAACATGCCGTCACAATCTGCCGGAAGGATTTTGATCTCACGTCACCCGCCGCAAAAAGTCCCGGCACCGATGTCTCCATGTCCTCGCTGGTCTTGATGTAGCCGGCATCATCAAATGTGAGCTCGCTGAAAAGTCCCGTGCGTGGAATCATGCCGACGAAAATGAATACCGCCGATGTCTCCAGAGTGGATTTTTCCCCCGTGATTGTGTCGGTGAGTTCCACCGAGGAAACCTTTTTCTCGCCGAGGATCTGAGTGAGCTGTGAGTTGAAGCGTACCGTTATCTTCGGGTTTGAGAGCACCCTTGCCGCCACTGCTTTTTGAGCTCTGAACTGTGATTTTCTGTGCACGATCGTTACGCTGGAGCAGATTGTGGAAAGATATGTTGCCTCGTCGCAAGCTGAGTCTCCGCCTCCTACAACCACGACGCTCTTGTTCCTGAAAAAGGGGCCGTCGCATGTGGCACAATATGAAACTCCGCGTCCTGAAAGCTCTGTCTCACCCGGAATGGCAAGCTTTCTGTGCTCGGCTCCGGTCGCAATCAGCATTGTGTCGGATGAAAATACGCCCCTTGAGGTTTCGACTGAAAAACCGCCGTCCGTACGCTGTGCCTTGGAAACCTGCGCCTGGATGATTTTTGCGCCGAAGGACTCCGCCTGATTTTTCATGCTCTCAATCCACGCGGGACCGCTTACGGGAGGAAAAACCCCGGGATAGTTCTCAAGGTTTGAGATGTTCGTCGCCTGTCCGCCCGGAAGTCCCTGGTCAATTACGAGAGTCTTTATGTTTGCCCGGGAAGCATATTGTGCCGCAGAAAGACCCGCAGCTCCCGCCCCGATTATGATGAATTCGAAATTATCTTCTATATTATTACCCATACAGAATGATTATAACGCAAGATTCCGTCTGTGTCTAGCGAAACGTTACTTAACAAATTCGTGTTCAGTTGATTTTTTTCCGAACCTAATTTATAATTACTTTATGCTTAAGAGGATCTCTGTTTGTTTTATTTTGACGGCTTTGCTCTGTGCCGAAGTTTTTTCAGCTCCCGGTGTCGATCAAAGTTTTTTGAATGATTATGTTGGAAAAAACTGGACCACGGAGGACGGCCTTCCCGGCATGACGGTTGTGGATCTCATGCAGGATGACAAGGGGTATATCTATCTGGGGACTTACGACGGTCTTGTCCGCTTTGATGGAGTTGAATTCACCCTTTACAACCGCGCCGTAGATGAAAAATACAATTTTGCCACGGCACATTCGGTTTTGCAGGACTCTGCGGGGAACCTCTGGGTGGGACACAACGACGAGGGACTTTCCTGCATTTCTCCGGACGGCTCCGTAACGAAATATACCGTGGACAACGGACTTTTGAACAATAAGGTCAATGTGCTTGCCGAGGATTTTGACCACAACATTTGGATTGGAACCGCGACCGGCCTCTGCTACATGACTCCGAACAGACAGGTGTGTTTTCCTGAGCTCGACAGGGACATAACAGAGAAGATAACCGTTTCCGGGCTTTACTGCGATACCAGCGGAAGAATTTGGATGACGACCGGAAGCAATGCGTACATTTATGAAAATTCCGTCCTAAAAAGATTCGGCGGATTCAAATCCCTGGATGCGAAGGAAATTTACGATGTGACCCAGGATAATATGGGTGCATTCTGGTTTTCCGTGGAGCCGCATTACGCGGTAAAAGTTTCTGACGGAAAAGAAACCGTCTATGATTTGAGCCACGACAATGAGGCTGGATCCGTCGTCACTGACATTGTGCAGGATTTATCCGGAAACATGTGGATTGGCACCGACAAAGGGGTGGTGGTCATTCACAACGGAAACTTCGCGTATTTCGACTCAAGCAACGGACTTCCCGATGACGGTGTGAATGAAATCCTTGAGGATGACGAGGGAAACATCTGGCTTGGACTGAACCGCGGGGGACTTTACAAAATGACCCGTGGAAAATTCCTTACCGTAAAGACGGACAGCGCGATCAATGCAATCTGTGAAGACAAAATGAGAAATCTTGTCTGGCTTGGTTCGGATATGGGGCTCCTTTGTTACAAGGACGGGGCCTTCACTACAAACAAACTCACGGAATTGACGCAGGGAGTACGAATCCGTCATGTGGGAGCTACCGGCGACGGTGAAATCATAGTGTCAGCATTCTCCAACGACATTCCGCAAATCAGCATGTTCAAGGACGGAAGCATAAAAACTTGGTCCGTGGACGACGGGATTGCCGGAAACCGAAACCGTGTCTCAATCAAGACGACGAAGGGCGAGTATTATGTGGGTACCGCACGTGGCCTGAATGTAATCCGAAGGGACGGAAAGGTTGAAAATCTTTCTGCCAGCTTGGACATGAGCAACAATTACATCATGTGGCTTTACGAGGATTCTGAAAAACAGATTTGGGTCGGAACAAACGGAGGCGGAGTCTATATCCTGAGGGATGAAAAAGTTGCCAAGCATTACACCACCGGCGACGGACTTGCCGGAAACGTGATTTTTAAAATCCATGAGGAGGACGGCGCTGTCTGGATTGGCACTGGAACCGGACTTTCCCGCCTTGACAAGGAGACCGGAAAATTCGTGAATTTCAATTCCCTGAATGGATTGGGAACCGACAGTGTTTTTCAGCTGCTCACTGATTTTACCGGCACTGCGTGGATGCTCTCCAACAAGGGAATCATTTCCGCAAGGATGTCCGAAATGCAGGAAGTGATTGAAAGGACAAGGGTAAAACTCACCGTGCACAATTACGGAAAAGCGGACGGACTGAACACGGGCGGTGTCACATCCACGTCATGTTCTCTCAAGGATTCGTCCGGGAATTTGTGGTTCACTCTGGTGGATGGATTCGCACTCTACAGTCCGATAAGATCCGGGGGAAAGCAAAGGGCACCGAGAGTTGAAGTCCAGGGGTATTCAATTGACTCGGAGCATTTCGACTATCACGGAGAGGAAATCATCGTTCCGCCGACTGCCAAGCGTCTGAGCATAAAATACACTGGAATTACATCCATGGCTCCGGAAAGGGTCATGTTCCGCTACAGACTCGAGGGCTTTGAATCCGATTATTCTGACTGGGGAAGCCTGAGGACCGTCTCATATACGAACATCAAGCCGGGCACATACAAATTTTACGTAACGGCGCTCAACAACGATGGACTTGAAAGCGAGCCGAGCATGCCCGTAACAATCACCAAGCTCCCGCACATTTGGCAGAGACCCTGGTTCTGGATTCTGATTGTGCTTGCTGTCGGATTGATTTCCGTCCTTTCCGTGCGGTACAAAATCTACAAGATGAGACGCTACCAGATTGTGCTGGAGAAAAAAGTCGAGGAGCGGACCCAGGAACTGAAAGTCGCGAATGAAAAGTCGGAAAAGCTTCTTCTGAACATTCTTCCCTCTGAAGTCGCCAAAGAATTGACCGATCATCCTGACAAGACCATAGCAAAGAAATTCCCGGATGTCGCGGTGCTTTTTACCGACATAGTGAATTTTACGAAAATGAGCGACTCTCTTTCTGCGGAAAAGGTTGTCACCATGCTGAACCAGATGGTCTCAAAATTCGACGAGAGGGCAAGGCGTGAGGGCATCGAGAAAATCAAGACGATTGGAGACGCATATATGGCGGCCTGTGGTCTTTCTTCTGAGGACGACGGCGAAAACACGGTGCGAATGATAAAATTTGCGCAGGGACTTTTGGAGGATGTGAGCAGGTTTAACGAAGAGACCGGATTCAATGTGGACATCAGGGTCGGCATCAACTGTGGAAATCTTGTGGCGGGTGTAATCGGAAAATCGAAATTCATCTATGACATTTGGGGCGATACGGTAAATGTCGCGAGCAGGATGGAAAGCACGGGAATTCCAAAAAAGATTCACGTGACGGAAGCGGTCTTCGAGCAGACACGGGATTTGTTCTCTTACAGTGAAGGCGTGGACGTAGAGGTGAAGGGCAAGGGAAAGATGAGGACTTATTTCCTGCAGTAGTCATGTCCTGAAAATCGGCACTGGGGACAAAAAAATACGCTGATTAAGCTTTTCAGATTAACCAGCGTTCTTGAAAGATTTTTACCTTTGTATTTTTCTTGTCTCTCTCCGATGTCCGAAAATCCTGTAACTCTCTCCTACAAGACTTTATACATCAATCACTTTTTTTATTTAACTGTTGACTATATTAATGGGAGTTGCTGAATTCCGCAAGTCCAGTATCTACCATAAACGCGGGGTATCTACCCCATTTTTATGGTATTTTTCTCTTGATTTTACCCGTTTTAATGGTATAATGGTACTATGAAGCATTTTGAGTCACTAAAAAGGGCGTTTTTGCTTGTTTTTTTGCTGTTTTTCATGGTAAAAGCCGACTCTCAGGCACGCTATATCTTTTCTACCACAAAGGAACTGGGAATTTTGGAGGTTGAGCAGCCGAAGAACCTGAGCATACCGCTTGAAGTCTCCTACTATAATGATGGTACCGCTACCATGCGGTGCAATCAGATACCGAGCTCTTATTTTCATCCGATTGCGCGCTCGTTCAGCACGGGTTTCTACAAGGGGGTTCTTTGGGTGGAGCTTGCCTTTAAGGATACCCAGGCTGAGGACGGCAAGAATTTTTATCTGGATCTTGGCAGCGAGCACATTGACATCGCCGAGCTTTTTATCATGAAGGACGGGGCTTGGAAATTTTACGGAAGGACGGGTCGCAGCCTGAAGAAAAGCTATATGTCCGTGCCCTCGTGGCGTCTTGTAATCCCTCTGGATGAGTCCGATTTGTCTGACGGTCCGGTCCACAGGGTAAGAGTCAGAATGTGCGCGTATCTGGGAGCTCCGGTAAGCTTCTCGCTGCAGCCTGCAAGAAACTACAATTCCTCAAACCTGATTCTTGCGACCTTCAACTTCGGCATCATCGTAATCTGCTTCGTGCTGATTGTCATCATCTTTGCGATCGCCCTTGTCTTCAAGGATTCCGCCTATCTTCTTCTGGGCATAACCGCTTTCCTGCAGTTCCTGCTGATGCTGCAAATCAAGGGACTGGGGCAGGTTTTCATCTGGAATTTCATCGCCGTAATTCCGCACGCTCCGAGACTCACGTACTTTATGACCTTTGCTGTTCTGAGCATGACCGCCGTTTCTTTCTGCCGGATTGTCAGCGAGACCATGGACATGAAGATTTTCAGGTGGGAGATGACGGGGATAATCGGAACAAATGCCATAGCGTCCCTGCTCGTCCTTGTGGCGTACAGTCCGTCGCTCGCGTTCGGAATCTACTCGGTCGCGGTAATCGTGATGAGCCTCGGTCTTTTTGTCATGTGGTTCCGGGGCAGGAAAAGACCCCATTCGGACATGTTCTACGTGACCTACTGGTGGATTCCCATGCTGCTTCTCTTCATATATATTGCCATTTCGAATCTGCTGCGTTTTTCGGTCGCCATTCCGAAAGAGACCATCGTGCTGAACAGGGATTACTTCCTTTATGATTTCATGCTCCTTTCCATGTGCATTCCGGCGGTCAGAATGATAATTGAAAAGACGCGGAGAAAACTTGACGTTCAGCGCCGGGAGATTGATAACTGCAGGAAATCGCTTTTTGCCCTGCGTGAGGAAAGGGGGCTTTTTGATTCCGTCACGGAGCAGCTGCTTAAACTCAGCAACACAATCACCAGCGCGCTAAGACTTCCGCAGATGAAATCCCATGTGGAGTCGGTGCAGAAAATTCAGGGAATTGTTGAGCGTTCCGCCGTCCAGACCAACGACTATCTTACGGCTCTCGCGTCATTGGGGTCTGGAAGGCCGCTTGAGGTAAACAGGATTCTTCTGAAGGAGTTTTATCTGAGCTGTGTCGAGACCGCGCGGCTCATTGCGTCAAGAAAAATGGTGGAGATTGATTTCAAGACCGATGTGGAGGACGGAACAATCATCCTTGCGAACCAGAGCCTGATAGAGCTTGTCTTTACGAATTCTCTTTACACCACAATCCGTTATGCAAGGCCGAATTCGAGCTTGAATCTGAGGCTGGAAAAAAGCGGAAATACTGTCACAGTAATCATGGACTGCGCGACGGAGCCTTCTGTGCACGACATAATCCACAAGAGGACCAGCGAGGAAGATTTTACTGAGCAGGAGGAAAATGAGACCAACGGACTTGACTTCAGGCTGGTGAGAAAGGTCCTGGAGCTTTACGAGGGACGGCTTACACAGAGTGAATTCCGGGACGGATTTGTTTTTCGCATTTCTTTCAAGGAGGAGAATCAGATTGCCCAGAGCGCGGATCTTCCTGCCCTTACCTCAAAGTTCGAGAGTGAGTATAACAAAAAATTTACTGACTCTGATATGGAGCCTGCGATTACGGACGATATGTTTTCCGTCGGCGGCAGACCTCCCGTAATCCTGTTGGCGGAGGAGAACATCATGGTCATGAAATTCATGGAGGGACTTCTTCACGGGCATTGCGTGCTCTACACAATGTCATCGGGTGCGGACGCGTGGAATTTCCTTCAATCTAATGGTCACAAGCCGGACATCATAATCTGCAATTACATTCTTCCGGTCATAAGCGGCATGGAGCTTTTCAGAAAGTGTTCGGACGTAATTTCGCTTCAGGACATTCCTTTCATTTTGATGCTTCCGCTTTCGGAGGCTTCAAAGCAGAATGAGTTTATCCGACGTGGTGCCGCTGCCTGTCTGATTCCGCCATTCACGAAGGATGAGCTTTACAGGACAATATATACAATCTACTCGCTTTCCAAGATGATTCAGCGGAATGTCTTTTCCATTGTCAACAAGGCTCTCTACGGAAACAAGGGAGCTTCGGATGATGCGGATACCAGGACTGAGACGCAAGAGAGAAGAACTGTGGAGCCGGGACAGAAACTAATATCAGGCAGTTCTGATATTTCGCTTACCGACAGCCAGAAAACGTTGTTTGACGAGCATGAGCTTTCGGCAAGGGAGAGACAGATTGCCATGCTGATTTCGCAGGGGCTCAGCGACAAGGAGATTGCGGATAATCTTTGCATCTCTCCGGGGACGGTGGTGACACACAAAAAGAACGTCTTCAAAAAACTTGACGTGCACAGCAGGGTGCAGCTTATGGCAAAGATCCGCTAGGCTGCTCCGTATATCTTTTTTCATATTGATTTTCTCTCGCTCTTGAATTGCCTCATTGATTTGTCCAGGGCTTTTCTTGCGATTCCCATTGCGGAAAAAAGTGCCTCGTCGCTCGCTTTCTTTAGGTCTCCCGGCAGCTCCGTTTCGAATGTGCTCGTTATGGGATGCTTGATTGGAATGTACACCCAGTTTTCTCCCTCTCCGTCCGGGATGCACACCGCGTCAAACGCTGCAAGTTCCTCGTCAGGGATTTTGATTTCCGTGTTTATTGCGATTGAAAACGCGCATCGCGGATTTTTCTGCTGCATGTCCGGCGTGAATCCGATCCACAAGAGCAGATCAATTTTGCTTTCATAAAAATAGATTCCTGTTCCGTACTCCGAGTTCTGTCCAGCTCCCCTTGTGAAATGGCTTTTGTCGAGCCCGTCAAGGTATATCTTGCAGAATCTCAGGATTTTCGACTGTCTTTCGTTGGGAACCGTGCTTCCGAAACGCAGCGGAACATCCTCAAACAGTGGCTCGGATTTTTCTTCTCCCACGGATCTTTGCTCAAAATGCGGATGGGGCAGATCGAAGATTCCGGGATTGTCCGGACGGAACACATCGGTCGAAACATCGAATGCGTCCGCAAGCTTCGTGATGCTGTCAAAATAGATGTTTTTCCTGAGCTTGTACTCCCATTTCCCGACGGTGGATTCGTCCACGCCGCATTTTTCAGCCAGTTTTGCCTGAGTCAATCCTTTTTCCGCCCGAAGCCTGCTGATGATGTCCGCGAATTCCATACTTTTCTCCTGATGGTGATTATAGGGAATTTTCTTTATATGGTAAACTCATTTGCATGTCACAATATTGACTTCATGAATTTTACATTCCCCTTAATATTATCGTCATAAACTAGCTCAGAAAGCATTTGAACAAATTTGTTCGCGGCATTATTAATGATTTTAAATGCATCCTTGTAAGATATTTCGGAAAGTTGTAAATCATCTGCGGCTGTCACAATTCCTTGATTCTTAAGTGTTATGACGTTTTCTACGCTTTCACGCAGTTTTTTAAGTCCGTCCTCCGCACACTGCATTTTCACTTTACCCTCAAAATCAAACGGCTTGCAGACTATTGCGATGGTAGACGCACCATTTTTTCTGGCTATTTCTGCTACTATTGGCGCGGCACCAGTTCCCGTACCCCCTCCCATGCCTGCAACAATGACGGCGATACAGTCCTGTTTCTCAGGGAATAATTCCTTTATAGCTTCGACGTCTTCCCGAGCGGCACTCTCCCCAACTTCCGGTGCTCCTCCAGAACCAAGACCGTCTACAGATTTTTCCCCTATCAGAAGTTTTTTCTGTGCATTCGAGATATCCAGTGCCCGTTTATTCGCGTCTATCGCAATGCATTCAACACCCTTTATGTTCTTGTCAACAATGCTGTTTATGATGCTGATTCCGCACCCACCAATACCTACAAGTTTTATGATTGAATCTGCCATACATTCCTCCGTTGGTGTTGTTTTATGTGTGATATTATAAAGGTTATGGACTATCATTTGATGATAGAGAGTCGCATGTTTTTGCTAGACTGGTTATTTTTTGTTTTCCAGTTCAGCTTCATCGTATGCTTTTACGAACTCTTTTGTTTGTTTTGCTATTTTATTTGCAATTTCATCTGTGGTAAGCGTCCAAAAATCTTTCTTTGATACAATCTCCATTCTCAAATTTCCATTTTTGAGTTTGAACTTATTTCTGTGATTATTATATGATTTGGTAAATTCCTCGGGCAAATATAATGCGATTCCATCTCTTTCGAACCAGAAACAATATTGATTCCTTTCTTCTTCCCCTTCATACTTAAAACTTATCACATTCATGTCTTCCTCTCCCATTGTGTCAGGCAAAACATTTATACCTTCGTCATCATTAAGAATGATAGAAAGTTTTGGATTTTTTCCAGTAGCTTTTATCAACGATTCATAGACTTTTACTTTATATGAGATAAGTGTCCGCACTTCATCAAGTTTTATCCCTGTAAACTGGATAGAATCTCCAAAATTAAGTTTTGTGCCAAATTTTTTTGAGATGAGTTTTCTTAGCCCTGCAGAGCGGTTATAAAGGGGAACCAAAATAGTTTCCGTAACGTAGTTCTCACTTGTTGTTGATGCCATATAAATGCCTCCATTTTCTGGGACATTCCATTTTCATCAATAATTGTCATTTTCAGTTTCCTCCATATAACAATATTTTAAACCGCAGGCAGCTTGACTGCCTGTCGGCTACGAACCTTTGTTAGACGTTCAAGATGTTACTACATTTTAGCTGTTACATTATCTATTAAGAGGATTGCTTTATTTATTTTATCCAACATATTTTCTAAGTCTAACTTTCCGTTTTCTGTTTTTATAAATACATCATTTACGATTGCAACAGATGTGTATTCTCCAATTCTATATTTTGCAGGTTTAGAAATATCCAAATTTATATTTTCTGCATCTTTAAGAATAAAATCCAGAATACCATATAAATCATCAAGAGTGCGGTCCCATTTCCCGCAAATTTTTATGAAAAGATTTATTTTGTTATTACAAGAATTTTCTATCTGAAGATACAACTCACAATTCTTTTCGCTTGAAAGTGGAGTAAAATGAAACCACATTCCAAGAAAACCACCATTTGGATTTGGGACATAATCCCAATGAGACCAATCATCTTCAAATTTGCTTTCGATATATGAATAAAGACCTTTTGTTGCTTCCCAAGAGTTCAACTTCTCAAATTCAGTAAAACTTTCACTTTCTTTTTGAATTTCTGCTAAATTAGAAACAAAGTCCGCGTATATTTCATTTTTGGGTTTTTTATTTTGAAGGAATTCAATAAAATCTTTTCTGCTAAAATATTCCCATCCTTTGTCTTTTACTTTTTGAATATCATCCAAACATTCAAGACCTGTTTTTAAATACACAAAGAGTATTTTGATATTTTTCCCATAATAGTCCTCGACAGTTTTTTTATAACGCTCAAGCTGATTATCATGCTCGGCTGTGTCTACTTTATCTTCGATGATTATTACATACTCGTCATTGATTTCAGCCCAGATATCAATGTTTTCCCATTGCCGGCCAGCATTTACTTTTTTTATTACGAGTTTTTCAGAACTGAACTTTAGTGAAATAAGTTTTTTAATAAACTCCTTTCCAGTATTACATAATTCTTTGTTTTCATTTAAGCAAGAATCCTCTGCCCATTGTAAGAGCCATGTAATAAATGCATCCTGTGAAAGTTCTTTTGTTGCAATTGAAAAAAGATTTGGTCTCATTTTTTATCCTCCATCTATAATAATAAAGATTCAAGCTATCAAATCATGATAGTTTATTTTCTAAATTCTCTATTTGAGTCTGTTGTTCTTGAATTTGCTTTGAAAGAGTTTCCAGGCTCACGTCTTTTTTTTTGACTGTCCCTTAAAAATTTGCCATAAAAAATCCTCCTAAGCTACACCATCATAAAAAGGTTCCAAAACAGGCTTTTGTTTTGTCAAGCCAAGTTTTTCTGCATTTTCCCTGATTTTCTCATGCATCTCTTCTTGTTTTTTTGTCAATGTTTGGACTGTCATACTCAGTTTCCTCCATAAAATAATTCTCTCTCCGATGTTTCCACCTTGGGTTTTACTTTTTGTTTCTTATTATCATGCGTTTCTTTTTATCGAACCTAAAGCCATTTCCCTTCTTTGTCTCTTGTATGCTGTCGCCGTTTGTATATGTGCCTGTGTCCTTGTCATATTCAAAGATCCACTTGTCCGTGTCAAAGACTTGTGTTCCATTTTGCATCTGATAATAGCAAGGAGAAAGTTCTGCAAGTGTACTTGCCCGGTTCATGATTGCAAAAACGCATATCTCAGAATCCAACGGGAAATTTTCTGGAATTCTTTCATATTCGAATCTGCCGTGACGGTACTTGGAAACCATGGAACAAAGCTCAATTGCAATTTGAATCTCCTCATTTTGTCGGACTTTTTGCATGACGAGTTCAAAATCGTTGCGGAGAACGTAAGAATTGTAATAATAGAATCCGTTGGAGGTATTTTCTTGCTTTATGGTTTTTGTCTTTTCCCATCTATCGTAATTCCATTCTCCGAGCTGCCATTTTTCACTGTCAAAGATTTTTTCTTCATCCTGTACCTGATAATAGCATGGTTTGAATCCAGCTTTCTCGCTTGCCTTATTCAGTATGGCATAGGTGCGTACAGTATCTGCTGTTACAGAACTTAGTCTGCAGCTGTAGTTTGTTGCGTCGAAGCGATTGTCAAATGTTCCGTATTGGACTTCACCAGATTTATAATATTGCTCAGGCTCCATTGCAAGGATGCTTGCGATGTATTTCTCATCTTCTGCGTCTCTCCTTGCTCTAAGCATCGCTTCTCTCTCTGCTTTCTCTGCCAGTTCTTTGGCTTTCTTGGCCTCCTCCTCGGCACGTTTCTTTTCTTCTAACTTAGCAACTGCCTCTGGATCATTGCGATATATATCCCCGTATATAGCTCCTTGAGATTTGTAATAAAATCCATTTGAGTCATTGTCTTTTTTTATTGTTTTCTGTTTCGTCCATCCATAATAATACTCCCATTCTCCAAGCTGCCACTTGTTGCTGTCAAAGACCTTTTCTCCATCCTGCTCCTGGTAATAGCAAGGTCTGAAACCAGCCTCTTCGCTTGCCTTGTTCATTATTGCAAATATTCGTGCATCATCATATCTTGGATTTATGCTACTTATGCTGTAGTAATCGCTGCTGGAGAAATTGAACATATAGCGTCCATACTTTATTTCTCCGGAGTTACTCCAATATTCAAATTTCATTTCAGCAATTTTTATGACATCCTCGGCATCCTTTTTTTCTCTATCTGCCTTATATTTTGCCTTTTTTGCCAATTCCTCAGCTTTCTTTGCTTCCTCCTCGGCTTTCAGCTTTGCTTTGTGTTCTTCCACTGCCTTGAAATCAATTCTGTATACCGATCCATTATGGTAGCCGTCGTATGATTTTTCGCGGCGGAAGCCGTTTGCGGATTCATCACATTTTATGGTGTTAACTTTTTCCCAGCTGTAGTAATCCCAGTCACTCCTTCCGCTTCCTCCTGCCTTCCATTCTCCTAAGTCCCATTTGTCACTGTCATAGATTTTATTTCCATTTTGAATCTGATAATAGCAAGGGGAGAGTCCAAGTTTTACACTCGCCTTGTTCAATATGGAATACATGCGGGCTACGTCTTCTATTTTTGCCCCTTTGCTTTTGGTATAGCCTTTGGAATTAAACCGAAATTCCCAACCATAGCGTATTTCCCCCGAGTCATACCAATTGTTTGGTTCCCTTGAAAGAATCTCTTCGATGAGTTCAATGTCTTCCTCATCTCTCTGAGCTTTTAATTTTGCATTTAAAGCCTCTTCTTCGGCATGTTTCTTCTCCAGTAACTCAGCGACTACCTCTGGATCATTTCGGCATATATTTCCCCATCCGACTGAACCGTAATGGCTGGTGTCGAAATAGAATCCGTTCTTGCTTTTATCCCGCTTTATGCTTCTGCTGCGCTCCCATCCGCCGTTGTATTGCCATTTACCAAGCTGCCATTTTTCGCTGTCAAAAACTTTTTCTCCGTCCTGTTCCTGATAATAGCACGGTGCGAATCCAGATTTTGTACTTGCCTTGTTCAGTATGGAATAGATGCGGGGTTCGTCTTTTATCTCATTACATCCGGGATTTTCATATCCGCTTAAATTGAACTGGAATTTGTATTTTTCGTATTGTAACTCACCGGATTCATACCAATTGTCCATCTTCATTGAAAGAACCTTGGCAATGAACTCCTCGTCTTCCTTGTCTCTTTGAGCTTTGTATCTTGCCTTTTTTGCCAATTCCTCAGCTTTCTTTGCTTCCTCCTCGGCACGTTTCTTTTCTTCTAATTCAGCAACTACCTTTGGATCATTGCGGTATATACTGGTTTCAGTGCAATAGAAGCCGTTCTTGTCTTTTTGCTGTTTTATGGTTCTGCCTTTTTCCCATCCGATGGAGGCTCCTTTCCATTCTCCGAGCTGCCATTTGTCGCTGTCAAAGATCTTTGCTCCATCCTGTTCCTGATAATAACACGGTGAGAAACCGGCTTTTTCACTTGCCTTGTTCATTATGGCATGTAGGCGGGTTGCATCCTTTAGCTTGCGTCCGTCACTGCCGTATCCAGCTGCGTTAAACCAAAGCCCCTGACCGTAGTAGTCGTTATACATGACGCTTCCAGAGTCATAATACAGAGAGTCAGGCGTACTGTAATTCCTTATTTCCATCTTGAGGATTTTTGCGATGATCTCTTCATCCTCTTTGTCGCGAATTGCCTTTAACTTTGCTTCACGTTCTGCTTTTGCGGCTTGCTCCCTCGCCTTTTGAGCTTCTTTTTCCGCCAATTCTTTTGCTTTTTGAGCCTCTTCTTCGGCTTTTTTTTGTGCGACGTACTCTGGATCGTAGCGGTATATATCTCCGTATATATCTCCCTGGGAGTTGTAATAGAAGCCGTTTGAGTCATTGTCTTTTTTTATTGTTTTCTGTTTCGTCCATCCGTAATAATACTCCCATTCTCCAAGCTGCCACTTGTCGCTGTCAAAGACCTTTGCTCCATCCAGCTCCTGATAATAGCACGGTGAGAACCCGGCTTTTTCACTTGCCTTGTTCATTATTGCGGATATGCGAGCTTCATCATATCTTGGGTTTATGCCACTTATGCTGTACTCGTTGCTGGAGAAATAGAAGCGATACTGCCCATATTCTATTTTTCCGGAGTTGCTCCAGTATTTAGGAGCCATTGCGAGGATTTTTACGATGTCCTCTGCATCATTTTTCTCTCTTTGTGCCTTATACCTTGCCTTTTTTGCCAATTCCTCAGCTTTCAACTTTGCTTTGTGCTCTTCCACTGCCTTGGAATCAATTCGGTATACTGTTCCTGGGTAGCCGTCGTATGATTTATCGCGGCGGAATCCGTTTGCGGATTCGTCACATTTTATGGTATCGACTTTTTCCCGGCTGTAGTAGTTCCGGCCACTCCTTCCGCTTCCTCCTGCCTTCCATTCTCCTAAGTCCCATTTGTCACTGTCATAGACTTTGTTTCCGTCTTGAATTTGATAATAGCATGGGGAGAAGCCGAGTTTTACACTCGCCTTGTTCAATATGGAATACATGCGGGCTGCGTCTTCTATTTCTGACATGATGCCAGGGCGGATGGAGTCGAGTTCTTCGATTTCTGGCTCTTGACTGGTGAAATAGCTTTTGGAATTAAACCAGAATCCCTGACCATAGTGTATTTCCCCTGAGTCAGACCATTTGTCTGGTTCCATAGCAAGAACCTTAGCGATGAACTCCACATCCTCCTTTGCTTTCAGGGCTTTTTCCTCTGCTATCTTTTGTTCGACGGCTTTGGGAACGTTGCGATATATACCCCAATAATTGTGAAAAAATCCGTTGCATGTGCTGTCCTGTTTTATGGTGTCAGTTTTTTCCCATGTAACAAGTGTAACTTCGTGATCCCATTTTTCGATCCGCCAATTTCCGAGCTGCCATTTTTTTGAATCAAATATTTTTTTCCCGCCTTGCATTTGGTAATAACATGGTGAGAACCCGGCTTTTTCACTTGCCTTGTTCAGTATTGCATATATACGTGCATTGTCTGTTATATAATCGCTTTCTGTGTAACTGCTGTAACCTCCCCAGCTGAAATCGAAAGAAAAATGTTCTTCAGAGGAATATTGAATTTTCCCATTGGTATACCACGAGCTTGGTTTCATGGCAAGGACTTTAGCGATGAACTCCTCATCTTCTTTGTCTCTCTGTACTTTCCGCTTTGCTTCTATCTGAGCTTTATGTTCGAAGTCTTTTCTTGCGAGAGTTAAGTTATCTTTCCAGTCACCGCGGATAATGAATCCTGTGGCTGATTCGTCCAGGTATATTTCATTCTTCTGATAAATTCTGTCCAAGAATTTCCATTTGCTTGTGTCGTATACGGGTGCGGCATCCCCGATTTTCTGATAATAGCATGGTGTTAATCCCTTTTTTACGCTCGCTCGGTTTGCCACCGCATACAGACGGAACAAATAGTCATTTCCAAAGGCATTGGCATTTATTTCACCAAGATCAAGAAGCTCGTCGTCGATGTATTTTGATGAAGTCCGGCTTACGAAATCATTTAGCAAATTTTCTTCTATCTTTTTGATTTTTTCCTCATAGGCCTTTTGTTCATTAAACCTAACCTCATCTATGAACATCTTTTGTGAACACTCGTATAGAATTCCAAGACAATATCCATAGTTAAAGTCGTATGGACTGGAGCATGTTACTGTTTCCTTTTTAAATGAAAGAGGTTCTTCAAATTTAAGCATGGAGATATAGCAGTTGCCTCCATTCCCGGATTTTACGCAGGTAAATTCCAAATACAGACTCCATATTATGCTTCCGTCGTCTTCTGCGAGAACGTAATCCAGAGAAACTTTCGTGTTGTTTACAGTTACCTGTTTAAGTTTTGTTTTTTTCTGAGGTATTGAAAGTACTTGCCCGATTGTACGCCTGCCGAACGGGTATTCTGAGTTGATAATAATACAGTTTTGCATCCAGCTTGGAACCGTGACCCCGTTTGCAGAAATTGCTCTTGATTGAGCAAAGATATTTCCTGTCGGTAAAAGCGCGACAAAAATCAGTGCAAGTAAAATCTTCTTAAGTTTCTTTTTCATGTATATTTCCCTCCATAATAATATGCGTTCTACCACATTTTCCCCGAGGTATAAGACCGTGAACAGTGCCAGCTGTCCAGTTTTTTTCCCTTCTTTAAAATTATATTACTAAATACTGTAAAAAGCAATCAAAAAACTACAGTATTCTGTTATTTTAAGACTGTATGGACTTTAGAGAACGCTTAAGAGATGAAATCGCATTTTCGGGGCTGTCTAACAAGGAAGTGGCGGCTAAGGCAGGGATAACTATCCGCTCGCTCGTGAGTTATGTGAGCAGTCAGGCTTGCATTCCGTCCGCCGAGGTTGCCGTGCGTCTTGCGAAAGTCCTGAACACAAGCGTCGAGTATTTGGTGACTGGTGAAAACTCCAAGACATCATGGGAAAACTCGAACGAGGAATCCCGAAAATTGCTCTATGTTTACAAAAACCTGCCCGAAGCGCAGAGAAAACTTCTGCTTGCCGTAGCTGAGGATATTTCCAAATGTCTGGGGCATTGAGGATTTCCTGAAACAGACAGAATTCCGTCTCATAAATTTTTCAAAAAAATTCAAAAAAAATCTTCCATTTTGATTGCCGTGCAGAAGTATAATGCCAGACCTGAGGATGCCGCGAAGGATTTCAATGCCCCGTTCCAGAAGGTTCTGGAAAGGCTGAAAATGTAGTTTTTCCCCGGCTTTTCCCGCATAGATTCGAACTGTTGATTTTTATGACAAAAAACTGTATATTAATGGAAATAAATGTGTTTTCTATATAAAAGAGAGAATTTTGGGAAATCAGTTGGGGGAATCAATGAAAAAATCACTTGCACTGGCCGCAGTTTTTTGTGCCGCCATGAATCTTTTTGCTTACAATCCGCCGTTTGGTGGTGAAAATCTCTTTAAGGTTTCAAATCCTGAGCTACTTTCAGGGGCGTCATCTGCTAGCGGAGGTCCTTTCTGCACTGTGGTGCCAGGCTCAATCAGCTTCAATCCGGCTCTCACGTCAAAAGTGGAGAGAACCATGTTCAATCTGAGCGGAACCGCGCTGGTCGATGTGTCTGACTCTGACGGCTACTCAGGTGTCGGCGGCGGATTTCAGGCCGGTGTAATTCTGCCTTCAAAATGGCTTGTCTTTACGGCTGCGGCTGAGGGTGCGTTCTCGAAGAATCCCCTGATGGATCTTGGAAACAACGTGGGGCTTCATCTCGGTTTTTCAAAGGACGTGATACCGAGCGTCTCCGTGGGACTCAATCTTTACGGCGGCTACTATTTCGGCAATGGATCTGATTTTACCGTGGGCGCGGATTTGGGATTCCTTTACTCGTTTGAGAAACTGGCGTTCCTGAAGGATGCGCGACTCGGAATCTCCGTTTTGAACATGGGTAAGCCGCTTTCTTCTTACGAGGTCACAGGCATTGACGGCTCTCACGACGGAGCGGGTTATCCCGGAATCTTTACTCCGCGCATTTCTTTCGGTGCGACGCTTTTCCAGCTGGGCTCCTTCGACAAGCGTTTTACCTGTGCGTTCAGCAGCGACCTTTATTTCCCGACCTTCCAGAACGTGGCGTGGGATGTGGCCCTGGGATTCTCATACAGCGATTTGTTCGCAATCAATGTGGGCTGGGACGGAAACATGCGCGAAATCATGAACGATTCTGGTCTCAGCTGGCCGTCCGTGGGTCTTACGATGCATTTTGTTATAAAATCAGACTCAAGCAAGAGCGGCGATGAGTGGAAGAAAAATGAGATTGTTCCGTCAGTCGCCTATCAGAATGTCTATGCGGAAATCCATGCGATCAGCGCGGGTGTGTCTTTCTACATGGGAAGCCAGGATGACGAGAGTCCTGAGATTATTCTTTGGGGAGACAGCATCTTTGATGATGACGAGGATGAGTGAGAAGCAATCAGGTGTAATGCGAGGTATATAATATGAAGAAAATGAGACCTATGACAATAACAAGCCGTATGGCAATAAAAAAATATATGACAATGATTTTCGCGTCGCTCGCCTTTTCCGCCGCAGGAGTTTTTGCGGAGCGCGCTCCTGAATATATTTCACCGAACAATGACGGAGTGAAGGACACGCTTGAGATTCCGCTGAAGGTAAAGGAGAAAAGATTCATCAAGGAATGGAAGCTTACAATCTTCAACTCCGACAGAAAGCCCGTGCGTACTATAGGAAACAAAAGAAAGGACGACGAGCATCTGAGCGTGAAGGGATTTTTCAAAAAACTCGTGAGCCCGAAAACCGGAATTGATGTGCCGTCATCCGTGGTGTGGAACGGTCTCCTTGGTGAGGAAGCCGCTGCCGTTGGACTTGTGCCTGGTGAGGTTGCTCCCGACGGAATCTACTATTATGTTTTTTCCGCGACCGATGACAATGACAACACCGGTATCTCGCGCGAGTACTCTGTGATTGTTGACTGTACGCCTCCGACAATCTCTTTCGGCCCCATGACCGACGATGAGAAATCTTTCGGCGAGGGAGAAAAGACATCCCTCAGAATTCAGCAGGAGGGATCCGAGGAGACACTTTGGACCGGAGCCATAATCTACAACGCTGACGGAAAGAAGGTCCGCACGTACAGATGGGAAAACTCTCGCCCTGCTCCCGAGGTGATTTGGGACGGAACGAACGACATCGGTGCCGTGGTTCCTGACGGAGTTTACACCTATGAGATTTATGCGACCGACAAGGCGGGAAACACATCCGAGCACGCGCTTGTGAACAACATCATTTTCTCCGCGACAAAACCGGCCATCTCAATCAGCCTCAGGGGGATCCGGTATTTCTCTCCGAACGGGGACGGAATTCTTGACACAGCCGACTTTGATGTGTCTCTCCCGGTTCAGGCGAGCAAGGTGAACAGCCTTGAGTCATGGAAGATTTCCGTCATTTCATCAGAGGGAAAGCATCTTTTCGAGACATCGGGAGGCGAGGAAGGAATCTCGGCATTCTCATTTGACGGAAAGGGCTCGGATGGAAAAATCCTGCCGGAAGGTGAGTACAGGGCAAGGCTTTCCGCTAAGTACATCAACGGATATGTGCCCCCGGTATGTGAGTCGCCGGTTTTTATTCTGGACAATACCGCGCCTAAGGCCGAGCTTAAAGTGAAGAACGCGATCTCAAACGGAGAAAAGGACATACAGATTTCCCAGAGACAGACTTCCGCCGAACCTCCTTTTAAGGAAGTAAAGGTTTGGAACGGTGCGATAAAAAATCAGGATGGAAATGTAATCAGGACTTACAGCTTCGGTTCCAGATTGACCGACACCCTTGTTTGGAACGGATCCGAAAGCGACGGACGTTTTGCTGGCGACGGAAAATATTATTACGAGCTCTCCGTCTCTGATTCCGCTGGAAACTCCAGTGTGGTCCGCTCCACCGAATTTACGATTGACACATCAAAGACCGAGCTGATGCTTTCTCTTTCCGAGGATATTTTCTCTCCCAACTCTGACGGTCGCAAGGACAGCATCTCAATCTATCCGTCCGCGAAATCATCAGGAGGAATCGAGTCATATACCGTGGAGATTGCGGGGGCAAATGGTGCGGTCCGTACATTCCGTGGAAGCGAGACCATCCCCGAGTCCATTGTTTGGAACGGTCTTGATGACTCCGGAAAAATCTGTCCCGACGGTGAGTACGAGGTTTCATTTGTGTCCGTCGCGAAAAACGGCTCCCCCGTCTCTCCTGTGAAACGCTCCGTCGTGCTTGACACCAAGCCTCCTGTGGTCGCTATAGAAAGCCAGTGGAAAATCTTCTCTCCCGATGGTCTTGATCCGAAATTCAGCACAAGGCAGATTCTTCCCGTGAAGGTCGTTGAGTGCAGCGAGGAGGAGGTCTGGAACTGCGAGGTTCGTGACTCATCAGGAAAGGCCGTGTGGAAAATTTCATGGCAGGATAACGGCGGAAAAAAACTCAAGGCCGGTGATTTTGAGTGGGCCGCTATTGATACGAACGGAAACAGGGTGCCGGACGGACTTTATTCCGTGGAGGTGTTTGCCGTGGATCCCGCCGGAAACAGGGGCAGCTCCAAGATTGATTCTGTGCGCGTTGACACAAGGGAAGCTCGTGCGTTCATTACCCTTGCGGAATCCGGAATCTCTCCGAACGGCGACGGTGTGGTGGACTCACAGAATTTCAATGTGCGGACAACTCTTGCCGAGGGACTCACGACATGGACTTTCTCAATCATGAATCCGCTTGGAACCGTGGTAAAGACATGGAACGGCACTGATGGCGGAACTTTGAGGGCAATACCGGCTCATTTTGTGTGGGACGGCAAGGGCGAGGACGGAAATGTGATAGAGGGAACCTTTGTCGGAAAGCTCCACGCTGAGTATGAGAAGGGAAATGTGATTGACGAGGTTTCGGCTCCATTTGTCTGTACGGCACAGGCTCCTGTCCTTACAGTGATTTCTTCCGCGAATCCTGAGGAAGGCCAGTATTTCAGCCCGGATAACGACGGTCTTGAGGACGAGCTTGACATGCTTCTTTTCGTAAAGACAAAATCCAAGGTGCGCTCATGGAGTCTCGTGGTGATGGACAGCCGCAACACTTCGGAGACTTTCTGGAGGACAAGCGGAAAATCAATGCCGTCGGATGAGACTCAGTCGGATACTTACCGTGCGACCGTGGTCTGGGACGGACGTGGAAACAACGGAGAAATCGTAATGTCTGCGGAGGACTATCCGTACAAGCTGACTGTTACCGACGAGCTTGGCATGACTTCGGTTTACGAGGGAATCATCCCTGTGGACGTGCTCGTGCTTTTCGACGGCGGACGGCTCAAGATGCAGGTTCCTTCCATTGTATTCCGTGGAGATGCTGCGGACTTCCTTCTTGCGGGTGAGAGAGATGCGAGCGGAAAGGTTCTTGAGAGGAGCAGCCTTACGCCTGAGCAGAAAGCGAACAACATCCGTGTCCTGAACCGTGTGGCACAGATTCTGGGTAAATTCTCAAACTACAAGGTGACTGTCGTGGGTCATGCGAATCCCATGAATCAGTTCAACGGAAGGGAAGAGGACAATCCTGAGGAAAACAGGGACGGTCCGTGGGGTCGCGGTCTTAAGGCACTGTCTCTTGAGCGCGCTCAGTTCGTGGTTAGGTGGCTTTCCGGCGAGGGCAAGATTTCGTCAGCACGCCTGAGGGCAGAGGGCAAGGGTGGACTTGAGACAATCGCCGACAAGAATGATTTGAAGAACCGCTGGAAGAACCGCCGCGTGGAATTCATCCTTGAGAAATAGAGGCTGATATACAGCATTTTGTAACGAATCTGTTTTCCCGTGGTTTATCGTTTGGGTGGGCGGCTTTTTTGCAGGTTTCCATATATTTTGCCGGGATTTTTCGTCCTAGTGCAAGAGTGGAAATCTGCCGAAAAGGAATTTGACAATAGGATGCTTCCGGTAAATCAGGAGCGTCTGAGGGGAAACTAAAGTGAAATTTAATATGAAGAAAAAAATCAGCCTTGTTCTTTCGCTGTTTGCATTCCTTGCGTTTTCAGCCGCAGCCGAGACTTACGACACATCCGGCGGTCCCGTCACATTCAGGTTTAAATTTCAGGACGGAGACTCCTACCGCATTCTTTCCACCGTGAACGAGGATGTCTATGTGAACATGAGGCTGAATCACCGTGCGGAAATCATCAACAGAATCTCCACCCAGGTTCTTTCCGTAGATAAGGACGGAAGCGCGAGGCATCAGTCATCCTTTATGACGACCGAAAGTGCCGTTTCCGCCGTGGGAACAGGATCCTTTTCTTGGGGCGAGGAGTACCTGAGCATTTTTGACAGGAGCCCGCTCGGAGTATATACCATTGACGACCAGTATTTTATGCCCACCGTGCGTGACGTGCCGATTTTCCCCGACCATCCCGTAAAGCCAGGAGACACCTGGACAGCCGAGGGACATGAGGCGCATGACCTCAGGATGAATTTCGGAATCCAGACTCCGTACAAGGTGCCGTTTACAGCAACCTACACATATCTTGGAACCGTGGACAGGGAGCAGAAGAAGGTCCGTCAGTACAGCTATGCGGCGGCTGCCTATTCCAAAAAACCGAACAATCAGGTTCTTTCAAAGGAAGAAAGCAAGCTGCATGTTTTCCGCGTGAAGTATTCAATGTATATGGAGACTCCGTACAGGAATCCCCGTGCAGTAGCCGACCCCTATGCCGACTACCCACAGGCCACAATGGGATTCAGCGAGGAGCTTGTCTACTGGGATGCCGAGAAGGGCGCGATTGACCATTACACCGAGAATTTCCGAATCCTGATTGAGACCGCTTACGGAAGGATGTATGAGTTCCGCGGGACAGCCCATGCCGAGGTAACGGATTTTGTCCGCACAGCCACCGAGGAGAACGTGGAGGAAGTCAAAAAGCAGATTGACGACCTGGGACTCAAGAACGTGAACGTAATCAAAAGCGACAAGGGACTCACAATCTCCATAGAAAATATCCAGTTCAAGCCGGACAGCCCGGAGCTTCTTGACGGAGAGATTGACAAGCTTGAGAGAATCGCGCAGATTCTGTCCCTTTTCCCCGACAACGATTTGCTCATCAGCGGACACACTGCCGTGGCAAACAACGGTGTTGACTCAAAGCAGCTCAGTGCCGACCGTGCCCAGACCGTAGCCGACTATCTGATTAATCTTGGCGTGCGTGAAAGACAGGAAGTTTTCACACTTGGATTCGGCGACACACTCCCCATCGCCCCCAACACCACTGAGGAAGGAAGGGCAAAGAACCGCCGCGTCGAAATCACCATCATGGACAAGTGATTGAATGGAGGTTCAGATGTCATACGAATCAGTTTGTGAGCAGGTCAAAGCGTTGCCGGAAAATTGTCTTGAGGACGCCTCAAAATATCTGGCTTTTTTGTTATATCAGTATAATCAGTCTAAATATGAGAGCCTTTCAGAAACACAAGAAGCATTTTCAAAAAAAATGCAGAAAGGCTTTGAGGATATGGAAAACGGACGTGTAACGCCATTAGGAGAGGCTTTTTCTGAGATAAGAGGTAGATTTGCGTAATGGATTGCACTGTAGTATTATCTGATTATCAATAACAGGAGAAGCGCATGAAATCAATATTCAGATTCATAATCTTGATGTTTCTTGCCGTGCCGATTTTTGCGGATGAGCCGATGCCGCCGCCGGAGACCTACACAAGATGTTCCAAAAACAAACGTTACTTCCTGATTTGCGATGCTGAGGAAAATCTTACGACATGCTATGAGTTGTTTGTGCCGGAGAAATACGTTACTGATTCAGATTCACTGTATTTCGCGAAGGAAAAATGGAACATTCCACAATGGTATCTTTATGCGAGAGTTTCCAACAACGGAGAGTTCTGCATTCTTGATGACTGGGGCGGACTGGTTCACCCTGATTTCGGTGCTGATTATGTCCTGTTTATGGTGTACCGGAATGGTGAGGAATATGCAAAGATTTTCCTGTCCGATGTCATAAGCGAAACTCGGAATTTGAAACGCACGGTCTCGCACTTTTACTGGGGCGGCATAGAGTCTCTGGAGGATGACGGAATCCTGCTCGATACCGTTGAGGGTAAAAAATGGTATGACTTTGCGACGAAGAAGTTGCTGGTAAAATAAAAAAGGGATGGCATCTCTGAAGACGGAGGTTTTATGAAACGTTTCGCAAAAAAGCTGTGCGCGTTTCTAATGTTTCTTGTAATCGGTGCTCTCATAAATCTTGTTTTGGGCTGTTCCGTCGGAGCGGTGTTTTATGCGCTTAGGGACAAGACTCTTGTTGAAGCTCTTGGTTGTGGTGAATTTTCAGAGTACGTCATAAGCTTTTTTATCGGACTTGGTTTCATCGGGTGGATTGTTGCCGCCGTTATAATGAGAAAATCACTTTTTGAGGGACTCGGATTCGTTTTTCTTCCGCTTGAGATTGTCATAATCATTTTTTCCGTACTGCTTCCGCTCTGTGAATTTGTCTGGGGTCTTGAGGGGCGGTGCGTGTATAATCCGCTGATTGATACTGAATGCGACTCAAGTTTTAATCCGTACAACATTCCCAAGCTGAAACCTGGGATGGACAAAGTTGAGGTCGTGAATTTGATTGGTGCGCCGCTTTATGCTCCTGACAACAGTTTTGAATACACAAGCGACGGAAAATGTTCGTTCGGAGATTTTGCATGGTATGAGCTTTGCATTGACTTTGAGAATGGCAAGGTTTCAAAAATCACATCGCGCTGGATGTATGATTAGGATTTTTTGCGGGAGGGAGAGAAAAAAATGAAAGTCGGAATTATCTGTGCCGGGGATAGTGAACTGGAACCAGAATCGCGAGGGACATAACGCTTGCCTTGGTTTCAGAGATGTAGAAAATTAAGTAAAAATATTCTATAATTGAGAAAAGGAGAGAGTGAAAAATGAAGAAAACGGATTATTCAAAAATCGCGCCGAAGTATGATGACAACAAGATAAGACATTCCGTGGAGAAGGATCAGAACATAGCGGAACTTATTGCCCGTGGTGACGGAGAATCTTTTACCGTGCTTGACCTCGCGTGCGGGACAGGAAATTATTTGGTGAGGCAGACCGAGGAATACAAGGGCCTGAACATCAAATGGATTGGAATTGACAAATCACCGGACATGCTTGAGGTTGCAAGACAAAAAAATCTGGGCGCGGAGCTGATGGTTGGCGATGCCTGTGACATACCGCTTGAGGACGGGTCGGTTGATTATATAAAGATAAGGTTCGCGTTCCATCATTTTGACGACAAGATAAAGGCCCTGAAAGAGGTCCGCAGGGTGCTGAAGCCAGAGGGCAGCGTGAGCATTTACAATATCAACAATGACTACATGCGGCATTACTGGGTTTATAAATACTATCCGCAGATTGAGAAACTTGACGGCGAGCGTTTCCCAAAATCAATAGATATTTTTAAATGGCTTGACGACCTTCATTTTGAGACCCAGGCGGCGGTACACACTTTCATCAAAAAATTCTATTATGCCGATATCCTTGACGAGGTAAGAAACCGCGATATGTCTCAGCTGCATTTGATTTCGGATGAAGAGTATCAGGAGGGGATGGACAGGATAATCGCAGACAGCAAGGACAAGGAATACTTGATCGGGGATGTCTCATTTGTGGATTTTCTGGGAAAGAAACTGAGCTGACAAGAAAGTGGTGCATGAAAAAAAACACCCGGATTTAAAACCGCATGGATTTTACGGTTTGCGTCCGGGCTTTTTTTATTTTGTGTGTGAAAGGTGATTCGGATTTATGCCTGTCCGGTGAGTTCCTTTGCTTTTGCCGTGACTGTCTGTGCAAGTTTTTTCTCGTCATCCTGGGCTTCGGTGATGAGACGCACGAATACGCTTCCCGCGACGATTGCATCAACCGATGATGCGAGCGCCTTTGACTGCTCTCCCGTGCTGATTCCGAATCCTCCGTAAACCTTGCTTCCTCCCGCGCTCACTTTTTTAAGGAAGTTAAGCGTGCCCTCGTCTATGGTTGTCTGCGTGCCTGTGATTCCTGCCCTCAGTGCCGCATAGATAAAAGGAAATCCCGCGTGCGCAAGTTTGTCCAGTCTTTCGTCGCTCATGCTCGGTGCCGCGACAGGTATGTTTATCATGCCGTTTTCTTTGCATGCGTCCGTAAGTCCCTCGTCATGGTCAAAGGGAAGGTCGGGGATAATCATGCCCTTTACTCCTGCGGCTGCGGCTCTCTTGCAGAAATCAGATACTCCCGGGGTGTATACGAGAGAACCGTAGCTCATAAGGTAAATCGGTGTGTCGGGGAATTCCTCGTGGATTTTTTTTATGAATGCAAGTCCGTCGCTTGTCCTGTATTTTCTTGAGAGAACCTTCGTGCATGCATCCTGGATGGCCGGGCCGTCCGCGCTCGGGTCGCTGAATGGAAGCTGTATCTCAAGTATGTCTGCTCCTCCCGCAATCAGGGAACGTGCTGCCGTAAGAGCAAGGGAGTCGGTGGGGTAGCCCGCAACAAGGTGGCTCATCAATTTTATCTTTTCCATTATATTACTCCTGATTCAAATTTTCGCGGGATAAAATCATCCCTGCATTGAGCGCGCGTCGTGGATGTCCTTCTTTTCCTCAAGACGCTCAATCTCCGCATGAAGGAAATCAAGCCACTCGGCTGGTCGGAAAACTGGGCTCGTGATGAAAACATCCTTGTCTCCGCGTCCCGACATATTGATTATGATTGCCTTGTCGCTCGGAACTTCCTTTGCAATCTTCATGGCTGCGGCTCCTGCGTGTGCGCTCTCCAGTGCGAAAAGGACTCCCTCGTTTTTTGCGAAGAAAGACACTGCCTCAAGTGCCTCCTTGTCGCGGATTGCCGTAAACTCAACACGTCCGCTCTTTCCCAATGCGGCAAGCTGAGGTCCGATTCCGCAGTAATCAAGTCCCGCGCTGATTGACCTCGTTGGAAGTACCTGTCCGTCCTCATCAAGAAGGAAACGGCTCTTGTATCCCTGAAGGATTCCCTCGCGGCTTGCGTTGCCTGTCATGCGGCTCGCGTTCTCTCCGATGCCCGGTCCAATTCCACCGGCCTCCGCACCGATTAGCCTCGGCTCCTTTTCGTCAATGAATGGCGAGAAAAATCCGATTGAGTTGCTTCCGCCTCCGACGCAGGCCACCATCGCTCCTATTTTGATTCCTCTCTGCTCGCACTGTGCCTTGACTTCGTTTCCGATCACCGACTGAAATTCCCTCACGATGTCAGGAAATGGGGCTGGTCCCAACGCGCTTCCGAGTACGTAATGGGTTGAGTCCGGGTGTGCCGCCCAGTCACGCATGGCTTCGTTCACGGCATCCTTCAGCGTCCTGCTTCCAGATTTGACCGCATGAACCTTCGCACCGTAAAGTTCCATCGCCGCCACATTCGGTTGCTGCCGCCTCACATCGACCTCGCCCATATATATGGTGCAGTCCAGACCAAGCTTCGCACATGCCGCCGCCGTAGCAAGACCGTGCTGACCCGCTCCAGTCTCCGCGATGATTCTTTTTTTTCCCATCCTTTTTGCAAGAAGGCACTGACCGATGGCATTGTTGATTTTATGCGCACCAGTGTTTGCAAGTCCCTCAAGCTTTATGTAAATCTGCGCGCCACCAAGGAGTTTTGTCGCAGTCTCCGCAAAGTAAAGCGGTGTTTCTCTTCCTATATAATCACGCCGGATTGTGTTCAGCTCCTCAAGAAAATCATAATCCTGCATGTAATACCTGAACGCGTCCTCAAGCTCATCCAGCGGCCGTCTCAAAACTTCCGCCACATATTTTCCGCCGTACAGGTCAAAAAATCCGTCTGTTGAATAAATCATCTTCCAGTCCTCATAATTAAAATGATACTTTTTATAGTAACAATATAATCTTCTTCGCGGATTTTGTCAATAGGATTTTTTCTGCGGATCCAATAATCTGTCATTGCCGGACTTAATCCGATGCTTGGCACTGAATCTATTGTCCTCCGAATATCTTCACGCGCTGGTCGAGCTTTTGCTGCATGTATTTGTTGTATGCTCTCGTGAGGGGTTTCATCTTGGAGCAGTATTCATTCCACAGATTCTCAAAGTTTGCGGGCTTTGTCATAATCAGGCGGGGAAGATACTCTCTCTGGATTTGCTCAAAACTCGTCATCGCAATGGCCGCATCATATTCGTCTTGATTGTGCGTGTTAAAATCTGGGCTGCACTGCCACATCGGATACCAGGGCGCGTTTTTCGGAGGATTGGGATCCATGAGCTCTGTGTAGGATGAGACTCCGTATGCCTTCCACAAATCAAGGTCAACCTGTGCCTGTGTCGCCGCGTATTCCCAGGGAAGCTCGTTCATATTCCGCGTGTAGCCGCTCGGCATCTTTCCCTCAAGCTTGGGAGCCTCGTAAGACCAAAGAAGAGCACGGTTGTTGTTGAGCCAGACCGGGTCTTTCTGTTCCGCACGCTGCTTTGCCGTCCTGTATGCCGCGCCCTTGGTTCCCGTAACCGAGCCGTTTTTGTCAATCTTGTAGTCCTTGCCCTCAAATCCCCAGTAAAGGATTCTCTGGTTCTCTTCCTCAAGCATTTTGTCCATGAACTGAATGATTCTGATCGCCTTGTCCTCCGGGCATCTCACGGTGATTCCGTATCCCCTCTGAAGGTCCGGGAGCGGATAGTCGCGGTAGTGCGGCCTGATTGATTCGTCGAATGTCAGGGGCAGGGGAGCGTAGGTTCTCTCATCTTTTCCCATGTACCAGAGAATCTCTTCCGGCTCACCCATGAATTCCCATCCCTGGATGAACATGCCGAGAACGCGTCCCTCAGAAATTTTACTGTAATACTGTTCTCGTGTGTCGGTGAAAGATTCGGGGTCAATCAGTCCTCTCTGGAAATATGAGTTTGCGAGCTTGAACCATCTCTTTGCGTTTGCGTCCGTGAACATGTCCTCATAGATGAGCTTTCCGCCCTCTCTTACGACGTGTCCGTTTCCCTCATTCGGATTTCCCCCGAGAAACTGAGGCGGATTCCACAGATTGAATGCCTCCCAGTCCGCCGTGATGAGCGAGAAGGGAATCGTATTCTTGCCGTCAATTGTGGGATGCAGTTGATAGTATTTTTCAATCAGGTCGAAATACTGGTCAACGGTTTTGATTTTTGGATATCCGAATTCTTTCAGGACAGCCTTCTGAATCCACCATGCGTTCACGTTGTAGTATGTGTCGGAGGGAATGCCGTCCACCGCGCTGAAACTCGGAAGCGAGTAGATGTGCTCTGCCACAATGTTTCCCGCAGCGTCTTTTTCGGAGTCGGAGTCAATCATTTTCTTCCATATACTTGAGTAATGCCGCATCAGATTGGGTCCGTATTTCTCAAGGAGCGGCTTCAGGTCGCGAAGGCATCCCGCATTCTGGAAGCGTCTTGAGTCCACCTCAACCATGTCGGGGAGGTCGCCGGAGTTGATGAGGATTCCGATCTTGACGTCCTTGTCGCCCACGAGGATGTCCCAGTCAAATGTCACTCCGAAATTTTTCTCAATCCATTTGTACGCCGGATTGCTCTTGGGAGGATATTCCCTCTGCTGCATCGTGAAGACGGAAATGCTCGTCTTTGAATTTGCTTTTTTGTTTGATCCGGATGCGCCGTCAGTTTTCTTCGCGTCCGCACACAGGGCAAGACCGCACAACATGCACAGCGCCAAAACAAATTTTTTCATACTTTTTCTCCTTGGACTTTAATTTCCCTGAAAAAAGATAGCACAGGAAAGTCATCCTGTCAATCAGACCCGGTAACTTGTAAGGATTAATTCTCCTTTTTTCCACTTGACACAATCGCCATAAATGGGAATAATTTCATTTACAAAAAAATCACCTAGGAGGATACTTTAATGAAAAAAAGTATCACCGCTTTTTCGCTTGCGGTATGCGTTGCCGCGTTTGCTCTGGGTCTTGCGTCCTGCTCAAAAGATGACGGAAAGACATTGTACCTTTACAACTGGACTTACTACACTCCGGATGAAGTTCTTGAGGATTTCAAAAAGGAGTTCGGTGTTACAGTGAAGGTTGACTGCTATGCCTCGAACGAGGAGATGTATTCCAAGCTGAAGGCCGGTGCCAAGGGATATGACATTGTTGTGCCCTCGCAGGACTATGTTTCCATTATGATCAATCAGGGAATGCTGCAGGAGATTGACCAGACGAAATTCACCAACAAGGGAAAAATCAATCCGGTTGCATTGCAGAAGGCGACCTATGACCCGCAGATGAAATATGCCGTTCCATATTATATTGGTGCCGCCGGTGTGTGCGTGAACAAGACGAAGGTTCCCGAGGGATCCTATGTCCGCGACTGGAGCATTTTCGCCGACCCGCAGTTCAAGGGGCATGCCACGATGATGGACGACATGCGCGAGGTGATGGGAGACGCTCTTGTGCACCTGAAATGCGACGTGAACAGTACGAGCGACATTGAGCTGGATGCCGCCGCGAAGATGATTGAGGAGTCATGGAAGCCCAATCTCGTGAAGTTTGACGCGGAGGGATTCGGAAAATCCTTTGCAAACGGAGATTTCTGGCTCTGTCACGGATATGCCGAGGTCGTTTACGGAGAGGTTCCCGAGGAAAAATGGGACGAGACGATTGACTTCTTCATCCCCGCCGAGGGTGGAGCTTCCTACATGGACAGCATGTGTATCCTCAAGGACGCAAAGCACGCTGACATGGCGAATGAGTTCATTAACTTTATCCACCGCCCCGAGGAGTACGCGAAATTCCTTGACGCATTCAACTTCCCGTGCTTCATCAACATGGAGGCCGAGCAGTACATGACGACGACTCCGGTTTACGATGCGGCTCAAATTTCCAACTGTACTCTCAAGATGGATCTTGGCGAGAACCTTGACAAATTCAACGAGAGATGGCAGGAAATCAGATTCAGCGAATAATTATCAATGAATAATTGAGAATTATAAACAGACGTGCCGTCAATCTTCGTTGAAGTCATGGGCGGCATCCAGGGGAACGCTGGGCATCTTTAAATAATCATAGATGATTTTTAGAGATGTCCTAATCGGCGCGACCCTGAGTCTAAAGTATATGCGGTTAAAAAATCTACCGTATATGCCAAATTTATGGGGTATAACCAACAAAACATTTCAGGAGTATTCAAATTGAAACGCTTCACCAAACTTTTCCGCGGACTTTTCTGTTCCGTGCTTTTATCTTCCCTTTTTATTTCATGCGCAAAAAAATCCGATGACCGCACGCTTTATCTTTACAACTGGACTTATTACACGCCCGAATCGCTTCTCCGCTCTTTTGAAAAGGAGTTCGACTGCAAGGTCAAGCTGGACAGCTATTCCACCTGCGACGAGATGTATGCCAAGCTGCGTGCCGGTGCCAAGGGATATGACATTGCCGTTCCCTCCAACGATTTTGTTTCCATCATGATTAAGCAGGGAATGCTTCGTGAGATTGACCAGAGCAAATTCACCAACAGGAGCAAAATCAATCCGGTCATTCTGGAAAAGGCTGATTACGATCCTGATATGAAATACGCGGTTCCCTATGCCCTCAGTGCCACCGGAATCATGGTGAACAAGACGAAGGTGAGCGGTGACTACGAGAGAAGCTACGGTATTTTCGCTGATCCTCAGTTCAAGGGTCATGCCACGATGATGGACGAGATGCGCGAGGTGATTGGTTGCGCCCTCCTTTACAAGGGATTCGACATGAACAGCACGAGCGAGTCTGATCTGAACGCCGCTTACGAAGTGATTGCGAATGAGTGGAAGCCGAACATCGCGAAGTTTGACGCGGAGGGATTCGGTAAGTCCTTCGCATCCGGTGATTTCTGGCTTTGTCAGGGCTACCCGGAGATTGTTTTCGGTGAGGTGGACGAGAGCCGCTGGGAGGACACTATTGATTTCTTCATTCCTCCTGAGGGTGGTCCCGCAACTTTGGACAGCATGGTCATTTTGAAGGACGCGCCCCATTACGAGCTTGCCAACGAGTTCATCAATTTCATCCACAGACCTGAGAATTACGCCGTGTTCATCGACGAGTTCCGCTATCCCTGTGTCGCGAATCTTGAGGCACTCCAGTACACCACGAAGCCGTCCATGTACAACGCCGAGCAGGCATACAGCTGTACCTTGAAGCAGGACCTCGGTGACGACCTGGACAAAGTGCACGACGTGTGGCAGAAAATCCGCTTCAACTGATTGGGGTTCTGCTCTGTTTTTGACAAATTTACACTTTTTGTCATATTGACAAATGGTATCAAATCTGTTAGAATTAACGCAGTTTCAACCCTGATAGTTGAAGTACCAAAACCCTAGAGGAGTTTCAGATGGCAAATTATACCTACAATGTTGAGAAGCAGCATGAGAAAGGAAAGCTTCATGCTATTGAGAGAATCAATGCGCTTTGTGATCCGGACACTTTCTTTGAAATCTATTCCGCGGCCAGGCACAACTGCACGAGTTTCGGCATGGAAAAGAAAGAGATTCCCTACGACGGAGTAATCACCGGATTCGGAAAAATCAACGGAAAAAAGGTTGCCGTCTATGCTCAGGATTTTACGGTGCAGGGTGGTAGCCTTGGAAAAGTTCACGGTCAGAAAATCGCCGAGCTGATTGAGAAGGCCATTGACGCGCGCTGTCCGGTTATCGGGCTCAACGACTCGGGCGGAGCTCGCATTCAGGAAGGTGTGGACGCACTTTGCGGTTACGGAGATTTGTTCTATCAGAATGTAAGGGCATCCGGTACTGTTCCCCAAATCAGCATCATCGCGGGTCCATGTGCGGGCGGTGCGGTTTACTCTCCCGGAATCACGGATTTTATTTTCGCGGTTGACCAGATCAGCCAGCTTTTCATAACGGGTCCCAAGGTCGTGAAGAGCGTCCTTTCAATGGACATCACTGCCGAGGAGCTTGGGGGCGCCACAATCCATTCAACAAAGAGCGGTGTCGCGCATTTCAGGTCCACAAGCGAAAAGGAGTGCTACGAGCAGGTTCGCCGTCTTCTTGATTACATCCCGCATTATTACGGCGAGGAGATTGTTGCCGACGCAAAGTTTAAGTTTGACGAGCGCAAAAAGACGAAGAAGATTGCCGAGGTTCTTCCCGAGGAAAGCAAGAAGGGCTACGACATCCGCGAGGTGATTGACTGCGTGGTTGACGACGACTCTTTCTTTGAGGTGATGGCTGAGTTCGCTCCCATGTCCGTGGTCGGCTTTGCTAAGATTGAGGGAAAGTCCGTCGGAATCGTTGCGAACAATCCTGCCGTGTGGGGCGGTCTTTTGAACTGCGACTCCTCCGACAAAATTGCCCGCTTCGTCCGCTACTGTGACGCATACAATGTGCCGCTCGTGAATTTCGTTGACGTGCCAGGCTTCCTTCCCGGTCCTGATGAGGAGCAGAAGGGAATCATCCGCCACGGTGCAAAAGTGATTTACGCATACAGCGAGGCGACCGTTCCCAAGGTGACTGTGATTACAAGAAAGGCTTACGGTGGAGCATACATCGCCATGTGTTCAAAGCATCTGGGAGCTGATTTTGTCTATGCATGGCCAAAAGCTGAGATTGCCGTCATGGGTGCCGAGGGAGCTCTTGGAATCCTTTATGCGAAAGAGATGAAGGATCCTGCACAAGCTGCCCTTGTCGCTCAGAAGTCCCAGGAATACAAGGACACGATCATGACTCCAACAATCGCAGCCCAGCGTGATTATGTAAGCGAAATCATTGATCCTGAGCAGACCCGTGAGCGCGTGGCAAGAAGCCTTGAGTTCCTTTCAAACAAAACTCAGAACGTGGCCCCCGCGAAGAAGCACGGAAACATTCCTCTCTGATTTTTTCAGGGATGATGAAAAATCTGCGCTTCTCAAATCAGGCTGATGGGGCATAACCATGAGTCCTTGGAGTAGGGAACCAATTCATCCGCCATGCACAGTATGAGGGCAGGATTCAACGGAACGTTAAGTTTTTTCAGCACCGGAAAATTTCTGCCCGCATCCGAGGGATTTTTTGCTTTTTTTATCTCAATCGGCGTGACTCCATCCGCATCGGCGACAAGAAGGTCTATTTCCTTTTTGTCTATGTCCCTGTAGTAGTAAAGGTTCAAGTCTTTTCCCGCGTTGTAGTAGCTTTTGACTATCTCGGAGATTACGAAAGTCTCAAAAAATGCTCCGGACATGGCTCCGTTTTCAAGCGTCTCGGCATTGGGCCATCGGCATAGATATGAGGCAAGCCCTGTGTCAAGAAAATATACTTTCGGTGTCTTCACAAGGCGGCTCGTAATGTTTTGATAATATGGATGCAAGATGAAGATTATGCCGCTTCTTTCAAGTATGGAGACCCATGATTTTGCGGTCGGAGCGGAAATACCCACGCCTTTTGCAATCTCGTCATATTTTAGTTCCTGACCTGTTCTTGCCGCAATGAAAACAAGAAAGCTGTAGAACTCATTCAGTTTTCCCACCTGCTCCAAATCGTGTATGTCGCGCTCAATGTATGTGTTTATGTAATCCATGAAAAAACGTTCTCTCGGAATTCTGGATGTGTTCAGCTTGGGCATTCCACCCTTGAAAATTTTCTCGTAGGCGGAATGTACGGAGCTAAGAGATTTTATCGGCGGCTTGCTTTTCAAATCCTGGATTTTCGGACTGAAGGCCGGACGGTTTATGGACTCAAGCTCGCTTTGTGAAAATGATGAAAGAGGGAAAATCCCGACCCTGCCAGCGAGAGATTCTGAGATTGATTTCATCATTCGGAACTGCTGTGAGCCGGAGAGCCAGAACATTCCGTTGTTATTCTCGCCTGAAAGTGATTTTTCGTCCACGATTTTCTTTATCTCCAGGAGCAGGGAAGGTACTCTCTGGAATTCATCGATTATAAGTTTCGTGCCGTAGGTCTCGAAAAAAAGTTCCGGATCATTTTCAGCAAGTCTTCGTGCCGTTATGTCATCCAAAGTCACGTAGCGTCTGTCTTTTTCCTTGATTGCATTGAGCATTGTTGATTTTCCTACTTGTCTCTGCCCGCACAGTACGAGGACCGGGTAGTAAGTGGATGCCTCAAGAAATGCCTGTTCCAAATTCCGCTTTATGTACATAAAAAACCCCGAGAAATCTAAAGTCTGATTTTATTTTACTCGGAATTTCTTTTGTGTCAAGATTCAAAGCTGGCTCTAAAAGCTGAGGTTTTACAGGTTCCCTTCACCTGAGAGGAAAAATCCGGAAAAAAATAAAAAAAATGCTTGACACAATCTGTTTCTATTGATAGAATGTTACTGTAAAAAGTAACAGAGCTTTTCAGGAGGAAACTATGATTGTAGTCATTGACAATTACGATTCTTTTACATATAACGTGGTGCAGGCATTGCAGAGACTTTCCGAGGATGAGGTGAGGGTAATCCGCTCGAAGGAGTGCACGGTCGAGGATTTGGAAGCTCTTCCCATGACGGCCCTTGTAATCAGTCCGGGGCCAGGTGAGCCGAGGGATGCCGGTGTGTCGGAGGATGCGATCAGGCACTTTGCGGGAAAGGTTCCCATCCTTGGCGTGTGCCTTGGTCATCAGGCGATCGGTGAGGCTTTCGGGGCGAAAATCATTCAGGCGAAGAGAATCTGCCACGGGGTAGTGGAGGAGATGGACCTTGACGGACGCGGACTTTTCAGAATCATCGGAAAAAAATCTTCCTTTACGCGCTATCATTCGCTTGTCATTGACGAGTCAACTCTTCCCGATTGCTTTGAAATCACCGCGAGGTCGGAGGACGGGGACATCATGGGAATCAGGCACAAGACGATGATGATTGAGGGAGTGCAGTTCCATCCTGAGTCAATCGCGTCGCAGAAGGGGGACGACATCTTCCGTGCTTTCCTGAACTACCGTCGCGAGAACCTGCATGTCTCGGAATTTTTGAATCAGCTGATGGAGAAAAAGGATTTGAGCGAGGAACAGGCGGCTCTTTTCATGGAGAACATGACTGACGGAACCATGGACGAGCGTGTGATGGCCTCTATCCTTGTGGCGATGGCCGCGAAGGGACCCTCCGCTTCCGAGATGATTGGATGCGCTTCGGTGCTCTTGAAAAAGAAAAAGCCTCTTCCGCTTAAAATGAAGGGACTTGCGGAGATTGTGGGTACCGGCGGTGACGGAAAAGGAAGCTTCAACATCTCGTCTCTTTCGGCTCTTACGGCTGCGGCTTGCGGTCAGGGGGTGGCAAAGCACGGAAACAGGGCTGTGTCAAGTAAATCCGGGGCGGCTGATTTTTATGAGAGCCTTGGAATCAAGATTGACAATCCCCCGGAGAAAACCGCGCGTCAGATTGAGGAGACTGGCTTCGGATTTTTGATGGCTCCGGTCTACCATTCTGCCATGCGTTTTGCGGCTCCCGTAAGAAAGGCTCTTGGCGTGAAGACAATCATGAACATCCTGGGACCGCTTTTGAATCCTGCCGGGGCTGAGTACGAGGTGCTGGGTGTTTATTCCCCGGATCTGATGCAGGATTATGCCCGTGCGGCGAAGAGTCTCGGTGCGAAGCGTGTCATGGTGATTTCGAGCAAGGACGGCTATGACGAGATTTCACCCTGCGCGGAGACTTTGGTCTACCAGATTAACGGAGACGGAAAGGAGTACCGCTACACAATCAGCCCGGAGAAATTCGGGATTACGGATGCTGACGAGAGCGAGCTTTCGGGAGGTTCGGGCGAGGACAACGCTAGGCTTGCCATGGAGGTGCTTGAGGGAAAGGGAAGGCGCACGATCCGTTACGCCGTGGGACTGAACGCCGGTGCCCTCCTTTACATCAGCGGAAAGGCAAAGACCTTGAAGGAAGGCTACGACATGGCTCTCTCCGCACTTGATGACGGTAGGGTGCTTTCCAAGATTGAGGAAGTAAAGGAATTCTCCCACGCCGCCTGATTGCTGGAACGGAGAGTGGGAAGTGACTAAACTCGGGAATCCACCGGGATGTTCCTTGCCATCTCCCGGACTTGCTCCAGCGGAATGTTTGTCGCCTGTGCTATCTGCTCAACGGAAAGGACGTTCATCCGCAGAAGATTCTCCGTGGCTTCGAGAGCTTTTTGTTGCATGCCTTGTGCAAGTGCCTCTCTTCTTGCGGCTCTCTGTATGTCCCTGTCGTGTAAGTTCATGACTGCGTACTCCCTTTTGAATTTCTCGTTCTCTTTCATTCTCTCGACGGCCATGGAAAGCCGCCGGGAAAAGTCATCCTCACCGGTGTTGTTCGTGTGTATGAATCGGAGAAAGGCCCGAATCTTTTCGTCCTCAGCTTTTTCATACGCACTTGCATTATAAATCACTTTTAGAGTTTTGTCATCCATTTTTACCTTTCCGTCCTCACGGCACACGGTCTCGAAAGTATAAAATGGCAGACCGCATTTTTTCTCCTCATCATCCTTGAACGGATCAGTCTTGCAGATGAAGAGAATGTAGCTCGCGGGAAGATCGGGATAATCCTGTCCCTTCAGAAGACAATCAGCATCCATCATGCTCTGGTAGTACCTTGTCCTGAGACCAAGCGCCTCCTGTGGGTGCGACTGCATCTCCACGTCTATTACTTTCTCGGGATCCTTCAGGTATACGTCAAGACGCACGCCCTTGGACGAGTAATATGGGGCGATGACCTTCTCAAGTTCCGGGTACTCCACTTTTTTGACCTTGATATGCAGAAGCCTCTCAACAAGCTCGGACGCAATCTCCGGGTCGCTAAGGACGGCTTGAAACATTATGTCATCGGTGAATGTCAGCTCGTCAAACGATTTTCTGTGGCAGCAATTTTCTTGCATGGGAACTCCTTTTTGAAAATATTTTGGGAAACTCTAAAAACACGCAAACTTAGGGTTTTAGAATTTCCTTACATATTTATATTCCCCGAACCTTAACTACGGTAATCAAAATGCAAAAGATTTTTATAAAATTTTGTTATTTTTTGGAATCCTCTTCCCGCAAAAAAAGGCGAGGAATTTCCTCGCCTTAAGGTACTGATTAATACCTCCCATATTATTCAGCTGGTCACTAGTCCAGCAGGGCCTTTATTTTACCAAAGCCCACGACTCTTCCACCCTCACGGACTAAGAATTCCGCACCCTCACATATCGGCATACCATCTTTCATGCCAACGCTAGCAAAGGTAACGTCCGTTATAATGCTCGTGCCGGGGTTCAGCGGCTCTGAGATGGATGTTTGTCCAACCATGGGGTTTTTTAGGTTCGGGTTGTTCGGGTTGGTAAAATAGAATTGTGGTCTGTACCCTGCTGGGATCTGGGTGGACCTTCCTCCTTCCTCCGTTGAAAGGAAATATATGAACGCCTTGAATTTCTTGTGGTTCTGCATTTCTCCCGGAGTGCAGATACACATTCCTTCGGTTAAGTCGCTTTGGTTTATGGCCGTTGTGAAATAGATGCTGACTTGGTCGCCTTCAGATGCTTCCGTATAAACTCTAGAATACTGTGTTATTTTCGAAACCGTCGTATTAATGGTTTTACCCATGCCGAGAATCTGTATGCTGTCGTCTGTATGAATCGTTCCCTTCGTAACATCCGCATCAACATAAGCCTTCCCGTCCGCATCTGTATAGATATTCTTTATAGAAACAAGGAGCGTACAAGCAACCGATGAAGACTCGTATACGCTAAGACCGGCGCGTCCTCCCTCTTCGCCAGTTGATTTTGTCGTCCACAAGTAGACTCTGAGTGTTCCGCTGTCTTTGGTTCCGCTTATGGTATATGATGAGACTCCCTTTGCGAATGTGTCGGAGCCTGAGTATGTCTCTCCCCTGGCACTGCGTCCTTCCCATCTGATTGAGTACTGGTCGAAGTTGTTGCCTGAGATGAGCCACGCTATTTTGACTGAATCCGACGCTTTGCTGATGACCATAAGATCCGTGGGGATGGGGGTAGGAGATGTGTTCTTATACTGGAAGCAATACATTTTTCCGTCCGCCGGATATGTAGTTTGGTTTCCGCTTCTGTCCTTGAATACGAAGCTTATGCCGTACACACCTTCTTCCAAAAGGTTCAGGTCGGCGAGCTCTACGGTTCCGTTGTAGACTGCGTTTTGACTGGCGACACTCTGGTAGTTTACTGTCGTTTCTGTGGTGGATGCCGAGACTGCGGTGTAGCTTCCGCTGGAATTATAGTAGCCGAGCCGTTTCATCTTAATCTGAAAGTCACCTGAGGGACCGCTTCCGTTGTCATGAATCGCAATGTCACAGCCTATCTGCCTCAGAGCATTTACAGGAATGGTTTTGGAACTTATTTGACTTGCACTGAGTACCTGCAGGGCAGTGCTGCTTGAGCCGTCCGCTTGGCTCACATTGACCCGGGTTATATTCGGCACCGACGTGTCGCTCTCGCTCGTTATCTGATATACCCAAGTTTTTTGCGAAGGCATATTGACGGACTTGCCCTCCACATAGCAGGAAAACTCCTTGTCAAGCTGCACGGCAACCTGAGTCCAGAGGGGAATGGAGATGGGGGTGTTCCTGCCCGTGCTATGACGATCGAATTTTTGTACGGGGATGGAGAGCCTTCTCGGAGACTCGAACACGGGAGCCGCAAAGTATTTGTTCAGATTTGCTCCTGTGTCAGCGTCCGTGATTGAAATGTTCTTGAAGTATGATTGCCATTTTGGGTGTCTGTCGTTTCCACGGTTCTTATCATATCCGTAGTATTTTGTCTCGCCGTTGACTTCCGTGCTCAGAAGGTTTTCTTCTGTAACTCCGCTGTCCAAAAGCTCCTGTTTTTCCTCGTTGGTGTAGTATATGGAGCAGGGGTCCATGTCGTGGTCGAAGAGTATCTGGATGGAGCTGTCCTTGCAGGTGTCGGAGCCAAAAATCGGGGAATAAGAAAGAACGTTGGGTCTTGCTGTAAGAACCGGCTCAAGGCAAAGGTCTACTCCATCCCTAGGCGCGTTCACAAAGGTACATTCGGTGTCAGGTTCATTTGGAGAGGTGAGGTTGAGGTAAGTTCCGTTTGGAATCTCAGTCTTCGTGGAGGAGTCGAAAATCTTCCAGCGGATGAATTCCCACTCAGAGTCAGGATCGAAGCTCAGGTTGAAAGTGTCGGTGACTTTTTTCTCTGTCTCTCCACCTGCGGGCGACTTTATGACTCCCCGGCTCTTCGGAGTGTTCACCCGGATTTTGTAGGCGGGTGCGTTGGCATAAGCAATCTGAGACTCAATCTCTTCTTTGATCTCAGCTCCCTTCAGGAAATTGTCACAGGAGGTCAGTACCCCCCCCCGTCAAAAGTATAGTAGCAAGCAGTGGCAAAGCGAACTTTTTCACATCAGGCCTCCAGAAGATAGGTTTATCTGACATAAATTATAATGCAATCCCTCGGGTTTGTCATTATGTTTTGGAAAAAAAGTAGACTTTACCCTTGTTTCTGTGAGTGGTGTTGTGCGGGAACAAATTTATATGACAATCTGAAAAAAATGTATTATAATGGAAGACATGAGTTTGCAACCGGTCTATCTTATAGCAGTTTTTATTTCTCTTGCGACGCTGATTGTTTTTTATGAAATCAACGCGAGCAAAATTAACAAGAACTATCTGATGATGTTCCTGACGACGCTGATTTCAAATTTCGGATATGCCATGTCGGTTTATTCGGACACTCTGGAAGCTGCGATGTCGGGGAATCTTGTCTCATATATAGGAAGCATTTTTACGATTCTTTTCATGCTGATTGTGGTCGTGGAGATGTGTGGCAAAAAATTTTACCTTCCGTTGCGTTTCGGTCTCCTTGCCTATGCCATCGTGATAAGCTTTATGATTGCGACCACAAAGGACAGTAACCTCTTTTTCAAAATGCCCGGGGTAGAAAAATATTTCGGCCTCACGATAATAACGTATGAGACAGGACCTGCGATGTATTTTTACATAGCCTATCTTGCTGCAATCAACATAGCGGCAATGGCTGTGGTGGTCCACTCAATCTTCAGAAAAAAGAAGGTCTCGAAGCGCACTTTGTTCACTCTTTTGCTCATGCTCGTCTTTGGAACACTCACCTACATAATTCCGCTTTCGTTGAAAGTCAAGCTCAACATGATGCCCTACACATACATTCTGATGGAGATTTTCTTCATCCTTTTCTCTCTCCGTGCGAACACCTACGACCTTCAGCTCAATTTGATGAACGTCTACAAATCCCGCGGAGGATACGGCTACATTGCCTTTGACAACAAGGGCCGCTTTTTGAGCTCAGATGATTTTGCCGTCATGCTTTTTCCCGAGCTGAATGACGTTCCGGTTGACTCCCAGATTCCACCCTCTTGCACCGACTTGATTCACTCCCTTCACTACAAAGATGCGAACTGGAGCTGGCATGAGCACTGCAACCAGGATTTTAAAATCACTTGCAACGACAAATCCGCGATCTGCACAATCCACCAGATTTCTACAAACGGAAAAAGGCTCGGATATCTTTTTGAGCTCCGCGATGACACCGAGCAGCAGAATTACATAGAGGGAATCAACCTTCACAACAAGGAGTTGAAGAAATTAATAGAAGAAAAAACGCAGCAGGTGATTGTCATGCAGGAGTCCATCATCAAGGGAATGGCCACGATGGTAGAAAGCCGCGACAACTCCACGGGGGGGCACATCCTCCGCACAAGCGACTGCATAAAGATTTTTGCGGACGAGCTTCTAAAGCATCCTGAGCTCACTTCCTGCACACCTTCTTTTTGCGCCAACGTCATAAAGGCCGCCCCAATGCACGACCTTGGAAAAATCGCCGTGGATGATTCCATTTTGCGGAAGCCCGGAAGATTCACCGAAGAGGAATACAGCAAGATGAAAAATCATGCGGCGAAAGGAGCCGTGATTGTTGCGAAGGTCCTTGATGAGATCGAGGACGTTGAGTTCAAGAGAATCGCCGTAAACGTTGCGCACTACCACCATGAGAAATGGGACGGAAGCGGTTATCCAGAGCATCTTAAAGGAACTGAGATTCCGCTTGAGGCAAGAATCATGGCTTTGGCGGATGTCTTTGACGCTCTCGTGAGCAAGCGATGTTACAAGGAGGCCCAGTCCTTCGACGAGGCTTTTGAAATCATCGCCAATGATTTGGGACATCACTTTGACCCGGAGATTGGAAAGGTGTTCTTGCAGTGCAGGTCCCAGCTTGAAGCGTACTACAGCACGTCGGTGCACATGCTCTGAAAAAATCCTATATGGTGTAGTCGGAACAATGACGCACGCTGAGGCTGAGAATATACGCATTTTTGCATGGAAATCTTCAAAAACTCCAATCTATTATAAAAAACATGAAATTATCTGTCATTTTGATTACCGTGGCGAAGATTCGCGGCTATTAGTATAGAAAGGAGAATTCCAAATGAGCCCAACATCAACAAACCGCGAGTACAAGGACAGACTTTTCAAGGCGATTTTCGGACGCGACACAGAGGAGAGCAAGCGATGGAGACTGGATCTTTACAACGCACTGAATGACTCGCACTATACCGATCCTGACGCATTGCAGCTGAACACGATCGAGAACGTGATTTACATCACCATGCACAACGACGTGTCGTTTTTGATTGACGACCAGATCTGCCTTTACGAGCAACAGTCGAGCATGAATCAGAACATGCCGTTACGTGGGTTACTCTATTTCTCGCAGCTCTACCAGAAATTTCTTGCCGAGAACAAGAAGGATCCGAATCGAGGCGGGATGATTATGATTCCAACCCCGAAATTCATCGTGTTCTACAACGGACTTGGAGAGACCCCGGATGAGTTTGAGATGCACCTTTCGGACGCATTCAAATCACCAGACAAAAGCGGGGACTATGAATGGACGGCACATTTCAAAAACATCAACGAAAATCACTGCGGGGGACTTCAAAAAAAATGCAAAGCATTATATGATTACAGTAGGTTTGTCGTAATGGTTCGGGAAAACGCACAAATTGGATTCGCGGATTCCGATGCGATAGAAAGAGCCGTGGATGAGGCGATCAAGGGAAACTTTCTCGACGGATTTTTCAGGCGACAGAAAGCGGAGGTGATTGGGATGATCTTGGAAGAATTTGACGAGGAGCTTTACAAGCAGAACGTCCGCGAGGATGGGTATCTGGAAGGATATGACGAAGGTCTGGGAGACGGAATTGACAGAGGTCAACGGCAGAAAGCGATTGAGACTGCAAAAAACATGTTGGATGACGGCATGGATATTTACAAAATAGCAAAATATGTAGGCATTCCGGCTGAGACGCTTGGTGCAGAATTAAAGGTGCAAGTTCCAGCCCTGTCATAAAACCTGTTGTGCAAAATCTCTGCTTGGGGGACTTTCAAACAAGCGAGGAAAGTTCCTCCCACCTTGCGTAGGCTGTTTCGAGCCGGGCGGAAATCTTTTTGTATTCAGCTCCCGCGGCGGAGGATTTTGCGTAGTCGGCGGATGACATATCTTCTTCAAGGGACTTCTGTTTTCCCTCAAGATCCGCAATCTCCGTTTCCAGGGCCTCAAGCTCCTTCTGCTCCTTGAACGAAAGTTTTTTAGGACGCTCGTTTCTTACGGCTGTTTTTTCCGTCTCCTGATTTTTTTTCTCCCTCTCTTTTTTCGCGGCGCTCTCTTCCTCGGCTTTTTTCATGTCACGGTATTGCAGGTACTCGCTGCATTTTCCCACGTAGCCAGAGACCGAGCCGTCATCTTCCAAAATGAAAAGCGAGTCGGCGGTTTTGTCCATGAAGTAGCGGTCGTGGCTTACAATCAGGAGACAGCCTGTGAATGAGCTCAGGAAATTCTCAAGAATGTTCATGGTGAAAATGTCGAAGTCGTTCGTGGGCTCGTCCAGAATCAAAAAGTTGGGATTCGTGAGAAGCAGCCTTACCAAAAAGAGCTTTTTCCTCTCGCCTCCGCTCAAAGTGCTGACCGGTGAATGAAGAATCTTTCCCTCAAATCCGAACTGCTCCAGAAACTGCGACGTGCTCAAAGTGACTCCGCTGTTCATCCTCACAATCTCCGCGGCTTCCTTTGCGTATTCCAGAACAGAAAGCGACGTGTCCTTGAAATCTATGTTCTGCCTGTAGTATGCGAAGACCGTGTTTTCTCCGTACTCCACCGAACCGCTGTCCGGCTTGAGCTCCCCGGTGATTATATTTAGCAGAGTTGATTTTCCAGAGCCGTTGTCTCCAAAGATTCCGATTTTTTGTCCCTTCGTAAATTTGTAGCTGAAATCTTTTAGGACTGGAACGCAATTTTTTTCCGACGCTTTGTTTTCAGAAAATCCCTTTGGAAAATTTTTACAAACTTTGTGAAGCTCCAAAACTTTTCCGCCGAGCCTTCTTCCCGCCACCTCAAAGGAAAACCCCTTGTCGGCCTGAAATTTCTCGCGGTTGATCAATGCCATGTCGTGCTGTATCCTTGCCTTCGCCTTTGTTCCTCTCGCGCACGGGCCACGCATGAGCCAGTCCCTCTCGACACGCAGCACCGACTCAATCCGTCTCTCCGTGTTAGCCTCGACTACGGCCTCCGACTCTTTTTTCTCAAGATATGTCGCGTAGTTTCCCGTGTAAAGTTTGAGACGGTTCCTTGCAAGCTCGTAAATGTTCGTGCAGACCGCATCCAAAAAATACCGGTCGTGAGTTACCATCAATACGGCGCGGGAAGTCTGTGCAAGATGATTCTGCAGCCAGTAGATTGTGCTGATGTCAAGATGGTTCGTGGGCTCGTCCAAAAGCAAAAGCGGAGAGTCCTCCACAAGAACCTGAGCGAGCGCGACTTTTTTTATCATGCCGCCTGAAAGTTCCGACATTTTTCTTTCCAAATCATGAATGCCGAGTGTCGAAAGAATTGAACGCACCTGTGCCTCATAGTTCCAAAGATTGCCGTTGTCCATGAGCAGACTGAGCGAGTCGAATTCCTTTTGTAGCGCGGGTGTGATTCCTCCCTCCATTTTTCCGCAGACGTCCAGATATGCGCGGATTGTCTGAAGCTTCGGGGACTGTGAGCGGAAGATGTGCGAGCGGATTGTGTCCTCGGGAAGAAACTCAGGATTCTGCGGCAGGTAAGATATGACCGAGCTTTCCTGACTCTGAATGGGAGCGAGGCTTTTGTTCAGCACCACGCTTCCTTCATCGGGCGCAAGTCTTCCCGCGATGGTCTGGAGCAGAGTGGATTTCCCGGTTCCGTTGCGTCCGATAAGGGCGGCCTTGTCACCCTCGTTGAGTCCGAAAGTCACTCCGGTGAAAAGAGGTCTCTCCCGTCCGATTTTTGAAAGATTGTTTACGGATAAAATGTTCATGCGTTTCCTCTGGATTTTTCATCGCGTGAAAATTTCGTGCTGAGATATGCGAGCAAAAATCCTGCGACGAGAGCGACAATGCTTGTTACGCACAAAACCGCTGAGCCGAGAATCTCTTCCCAGGGGAAGATTGTGAGGGCGGATCCTACAATCAGACCGAGGATGACGGCATAGGTCGCGCTTGGAAATTTCTTTAGAAGAAGTCCGATTGTCTTTGCGCCTGCAAGGAGTCCTGCGAGAACACCGAGACCTGCGGGGAACAAAATCAGGAATGCCGGGAGCATAGTTGCCGCATGGAAAAAGCATGGGATGGCCGCGATGATGATGGGATAGACTCCGATAATCAGCATGAGAAGCGAGCCTGAGATGCCCGGTATGACCATTGCGACCGCACCGAGGAAACCTCCGAAAAAGAGTTTGATCACAAGTGGAAGAGTCAGGGAGGGAAGTGCCGTGAGTGCCGCTGAGTCGGATGCAGTGCCGCTGAGACGTGAGAAAATCAGAATCAGGATGAGACCTGCGGCGAAGGGCAGAATCAGTGCGAGGGTTTTTACCGGGGAAATCTTCGCTTTGTTTTTTGGAATTATGAACGAAATGAGCAGGGGGATGCTTCCAAGAATCAGGCCCGTGAAAAAACTGTTCGTCTGTACAGGAAATCGACTGTAGAGCAGGACGATGACTTTGCTTAAGGCGACGAGTCCCACGGCCGCACCGAGAATCAGCGGAATCAGAAAGGCTCGGTTTTTCCAAAGCTTCTTTATGTTGTAAGTCACGGAGTTGATGAGCCGGTCGTAAATGTTGAACACGACTGCGATGGTTCCTCCTGAGACACCGGGGATGACATTTGCCGCTCCGAGCACGATTCCAATTAAAAACAGTTTTATTGCCTCGATCATATTTTTACTCCATTATATTCTTGTTTATTTTTTCTGTTTCCTCTGAGTTTTCCAAAACGCCGCCCCAGGGGATGTTGAATCTGCGGCAGAGAGTCTCGTACTCAGTCTCGTCATTTTTGCCCCTGAGTCCTGTACAGAAAAACGCGCAGTCCGGGGGCAGGTCTTTGTTTTTTATGGATTCCGCAACGGTCTCTCCGGCTGAGGATTCCACGTCGATGGCATGGTTCGCAACTCCGTCCCTGCTGTCCACCACGGCAACCGAGTCTCCGGCCGCTTCCTGGATTTCCTCCGCCACATGGGTGAAGTGAGTGCATCCTAGGACAATCGTGTCGCAGTTGTGGGATGCGAAAAAATCCACGGCGGGCTTTACGGCTTTCATCCGCTCTTCCTTGCTCGCGGTAAAAAGATCGTGCTCTATGAATGAAATGAGCTCCGGGTCCCCTCGGCTGAAAATGTGGCAGTCCGATGCAAAGTCCGAAATCAGTTTCGCATTGTATCCGTTTTTGACCGTGGCGTTCGTAGCGAGCACACCGATGTTTTTATTCTTTGTCACACGGGATGCGAGCCGGATTGCGGGTACGGTTCCGATTATGGAGAGATGGGGAAATTCTTTCCTGAGCGAGTCAAGGGCGGTGACGGAGATTGTGTTGCAGGCAATCACTAGGGCTCGGGGGCTCCATTTTTTTTCAATCAGTCTTATGGACTCGGATGCGCAGCGTGTCACTTCCTCGGGTGATTTTTCTCCATAGGGGAAATGAACCGTGTCTCCGAGATAAACGCAGCGTGCGTCCTTTTTTTTGTCCTTGAGCGAGAGCATGTACGGAATTCCGCCTGTACCGCTGTCGAGGAATGCGAAATCAATAAAATCTTTCATCGGGGGCCTCACGAAAAAAGAGCGTCGAAAGCTGATTTTGCCGCCTTGATTTTTTCATCCGGCTTTGATTTGACTGAGCCCCATTCACGTCTCACCTTGAAATTGTCGCAAAAATTGGCGCGTTCCTTGTCGCTTACGGGGTCCTGCACAGTCTCATGGCAGTCATAGTGGCTTCCCGGCTCGTAAAATGAGCAGTTTCTGCATGAATGAAGGTCCGCGTGACATTCGGGACATTCCGAGCTTCGGGAGATGATTTCCGTTTCAATATTTTTTCCGCATTTCCAGCACATATTTCCATTGTAACTATTTGACTAAATGTTTTCAATAGCGTAAAGTATAAATATGTTTTTGTTTCAAAAATGCCAGTATCCGGGGTGCAAGGCCTCCGCAATTTCTCAGTTCGACGCGTCGGGACATTTGATGGAGTCCTGCGGCTTTTGTCTGAAGCACAGTCCCAATCCTGATGAGACGGCGGAATCCTTGAAGGCCTATATCCGTGACCACGACAAGATTGTGGGGCTCAACATGGAAGGAATCAACATTGAGGATATGGATCTGTCCGGGAAAAAATTCTACGGGTGCAATTTTCAGCACTGTACCTTCAACGCGATTCATTCAAGTGATTTGAGATGCCGCATGTGCATGTTCGATTTCTCCACGATTACCGAGTGCACATTCCTCAAGAGCAACATACAGTTCTCGTCCTTTTCGGGGGTAAAGCTCGTCCACACGATTTTTACCGGCAGCGACCTAATTCACAACAATTTCAACGGAATCACCGCGTACCAGTCCAGCTTCGACGACAGCGACCTCTACAACAGCCGCTTCATCAAGGCAATTCTCATAAACACTTCGATGAGCAACTGCAATCTGAAAAAGACGGCGTTCTATGAGTCGGCGAGGGAAGGTGTCTCGCTCAAGCTCTCAAATACGAGGGAGGCCCTGATGGACAGGTCTAAGGGCGGCATGATCGGGGAACTTGGAAACGCAAGGAGCGGGAGGTAGGCTTTGAAAATTTATTTCCATCTTTGTCTTGACGAATTCTCGAATTCCTATCTTGTGGTGAATGACGATCCTCTTGTAAAGGAGGCCATCGTGATTGATCCGGGGAAGGTTTCAAGTCAGCTTGTGGAGCAGATTGAAAGCGGTGGCTACAAACTTTCCGCCGTTCTCATAACACGGAACAACGAGGCTGTTTTGGGAGGACTTTCCACTCTGATGAAAATCTACTCGCCGCAGATTTATGCCGCCGACTGTGAGATTGAGAGCCAGAGGACGGTTCTGATCCGCGGTGACGGAAAGCTGCGGATTGCGGGACTGGACGTGGATTATTTTTCCATCATGGGTCATTCTACGGACAGCATGTGCTTTAAAATAGGAAACGTGCTTTTTACAGGCGACAGTCTGACCGCGGGGGTCGTGGGTGAGACTTCTGGGACTTATTTCAAAAGGATGCTCTGCTCGAACATTGAAAAAAAAATCTTCTCACAGAATGACGAGCTTGTGGTCATGCCGGGACACGGACCGCCTACTACGGTTGCTACGGAGCGGTATTACAACATCGACATCACCGAGAACAAGAAATATGTAAATCGGGGCTAGGAAAAATCCGATAAGGAAGTGGGATGTTTCCTGATTCTAGCTATGTGGAGTCTCTGATTTTTAGGGATTCCCTATGAAGCATTGGAGTTTAAGTTATGAAAAAAATCGTGGTTGCGTCAACCAATAAGAATGTGATTGCGGCGGCAAAAAAAGCCAATTCTCTTTTTCCCATGTTTTTCAGCACGTCTTTTTTCGGGAACACCGAATCGATTGTAAGCTACATAAACTACGAGATGCCGGAAATAAAGGTGCTTGACTATACTTCCGAGGGCATTGACTGCGCGCAGATACTGGATTCAATCAACGCGGACGCATGGCTCCATTACGGCGGAATAATAGCTGTTTGCAAGGACAGGGAGGCGGTGCGCAACATGGAGATGCTCAAGGACGCGAACATCATTTCAGTGATGACCGTCTCTGATTTTCAGGAGCATTTCGGACGCTTGCTCAGGATTCTTTATCAGAACCAGAAATTCCTTTTTACGCGAGGAATGCAGGACATAATCGGTGGTCAGGAAGAGGGACGCTTCGTTTGCGGAAACGACCCCATGGACATCCGCTTTTACACAAACTTCCTCGTGAGCTATCTTTTTACAACGAACAGAATTTCCCTTGATGACCGTGACTGCCTGCAGATGACCCTGATGGAGCTTCTGACCAACGCGGTGGAGCACGGAAACCTGAACATATCGTACAAGGAAAAATCCGAGTGGCTTATGAATGGAGGGGACATCATGGCCCTTCTCAAACAGCGCGCGGAGGATCCGAAATACAGGGACAGAAAAATCAAGATTTCTTATGCCATCAGAAAAAATGTGTCGGCTTTCAGAATTGAGGATGACGGCGACGGATTTGACTGGAGGAAGATGCTTGAGAAAAAGGCTGACGGCGGGGAGATGCACGGACGCGGAATTTCTTTGAGCAAGCAGTTCGTGAAAAAACTCGCTTACAACGAAAAAGGAAACCAGGTGACTTTCTCCATTGCAAACAGCGTGAACACATCAAACTCGGTTCCGGGAATCATGAAGCCCTTCGATGCCATTGAGTACGCGGACAAGGAAGTGGTTTGCCGTCAGGACGAGATGAGCAACGACCTTTACTTCATTGTCTCAGGTCAGTTCGCGGTTTACGTGAACAAAAAATACACGACGCTTCTTACTCCGAACGATATGTTCATCGGTGAGATGGCCTTCCTTTTGAATGACCGTAGAACTGCAACTGTAAGGGCCGTGGGTTCAAACTGCAAGCTGATTAAGGTTCCGAAGACGGCGTTCCTCTCGCTCATCAGGAAAAATCCGCACTATGGAATCTTCTTGAGCAAAATGCTTGCCCAGCGACTTGAGAATCAGGCACAGACGACATACGCGGTTGAGCAGAAGCTTTCTGAGATCCAGAGTGTGATTCACAAATAATATTTTGTGCAAGTGTAATTTGCTATAAATAGGAAAACGATGTCACTTAATTGCAATGAACTCAATCTTGTTTTAGACGAGCTGGATTTGTCCGGCGCATTCATTCAGGAAATCGTGCAGCCGACCTACGACATGATTTCTTTCCGCACGGTAAAGGGCGGCGATATTTTCAACGTCGTAATCTGCACGGGGGCCGGGGTGTGCAGAATCAGCAGCACGGATTACAAGGTTCCAAAAAACTCAAGTCCTCTCCGCTTCCATGAATTCCTTCGCTCAAGGGTGCAGGGAATGAGAATCAACTCATGCGAGCAGATTGGTTTGGACCGCATTGTGAAAATGGATGTGTCCACGTGGAAGGAGCGTCTTTTCATCTACATAAGATTGTGGTCTGGCGCGGCGAATGTGATTGTGACGGATGAGAACGGCGTGATTCTTGACTGCATGTTCCGTCGTCCGAAAAAAAACGAGGTGAGCGGGGCGACTTTTTCCTTGGAACAGAGAGTCCCGGATGAGGAAGAGAAGAGACTTTCCCTTGAGAAATTTCCGGTCAGGACTTTCAGCGACGAGCTCAGGAATCTGTGGAATGCGAAACATCCCGGCTCTGATTTTGACTCCCTTTCTTTCAATAAAAAAATCGACGCGTTTTATTCCGAGCAGGCGACGTCCCTTTCCCGAGAGTCACTTTTGCAGCAGGCGGAAAAATGGTACAACGTGCGTCACTCAAAAATGCAGGGTGCCTTGGACAGATTGCGTGCGAAAAAAAATCAGTTCGAGAGCGCGGACTCCCTCAGGCACACCGGCGACCTGATTCTCGCATACTCCTCCGATTACGACGGCGGCTCATTCCTTGAGTGTGTGGATTATGACACCGGGAAAAATGTCAGAATCAGGATGGAGAGCGGAAAGAGCGCACAGGAAAATGCGACGGCGTACTACGAGCAATATAAAAAGGCTCAGTCTGGCATGGAGAGTCTTCTGCATGACATCTCTATCTCCGAGAAAAATATTGCGGCTCTGGAGACTGAGTATCAGGCGATTCTTAAGGAAAAGAACGTGCTGAAAATCGAGCAGATGCTCCGTAAGGATTCCACGCCCAAGCAAAAGACAGAGAAAGCACACGCGGGTCTGCACTTCGAGGTGGACGGCTGGACAATCATCGTGGGACGTACCGCGGCTGAGAACGACGATCTTCTCCGGCATACGGTGCGCGGTCAGGACATGTGGCTTCACACGAGGGACTATGCGGGAGGCTATGTTTTCATCAAGGCGAAAAAGGGAAAGACGGTTCCTCTTGAGATTCTTCTGTACGCGGGAAATCTTGCGGTCTATCATTCAAAGGCAAGGCAGAACGCCCAGGCTGATTTGTACTACACCGAGGTAAAATATCTGCGCCGTGCGAAAAACGGTCCCAAAGGTTTGGTCCTTCCGACGCAGGAAAAAAATCTTTTCATAAAACTGGACCAGGAAAAACTCCGGCGGCTGGACGAGCTGCGGGTGGAAAGCTGAGCGAGTGAAAAGTTGAAAGTGGAAAACGGAAAGTGGAAAGTTTATTCAAACCAGTTTTCAATCTTTAGCTCGCTTATTTCCTGAATGGCGGAAAAATGCTTTGTGTTGCGGGTTACTAAAATCATGTGATTCGCAATGGCTATGGATGCAATCATACTGTCGCTTTTTTGTGTCGGTCTTCCTGATTTGCAGAGTTCTGCACGTAACATGGCATGAATATCAGCCGCTCTTTCTGTGTAGTTTTTGATTTTGAAATTCTCGTGCACATCCTCGCAGATAAATTTTTCAAGGTATTTCTTGTTCTGCCCGTCCTTCATAAGAAAGACTCCGAATTTGAGTTCTTCCCAAACAGGGGAGCAGATGGCGCAGTCAGACGTATGCTCCGCGATTTTTTTCAGGACATTGAGACTGGGGTTGGGTTTTATGATTTCCGAAATGATGTTCGCATCCAAAAAGATAATGAGGTTCTTCTTCACAAAAACTCAGACTCATTTTCAAAACACTCCGTTAAACACATCGCTTTCGTAAGCGTCCGGGGATTCATTCCTGGAATTGAAAATCATGTCGATGTCCTCGTTCGTAAAAAGCCCGGCGGTTTTTTCACGGAATTCAGCGGCTCTGTCTAAAATGCTTTCGTCTTTTTTTGATGCCGTGAGTTTTTTGTATTCCTCGAATGAAAGAAGCACACCGACAGTTTTGTTCCTTCGCGAGATGAATACAGGTCCAAGACTTTCCGCCTGGTGCATAAAAAGCGGCAGTTTGTTTTTTGCTTCATAAAGGGGAATTGCATTCATGTTGTGCCTCCTTCTTTTAGTAGTGTAAAATAGAATGGCTATAAAGTCAATCTGTAAATGGCTATTTTCTGTGGAACGGTACTGCTCGTGTTGCTATAGGATGCAGAGTACACAGTTTTTCTCTCCCTTGAACTAATCTTTGAATAGTGATATAATGCGGGAATAAGGTTCAACTTAAAGAGGTGTAAGATATGGCAAGCAAAAATCTTGACTGGGGCGCGCTGCCCTTTGGTTACATGGAGACAAACAAAAGCTTCGTTTCCAATTTCAAGAACGGTGCATGGGATGAAGGCACTCTTACCTCCGACCATACGGTAACAATTTCAGAATGTGCTGGCGTATTGCAGTATGCCCAGACATGCTTCGAAGGTCTCAAGGCTTATACGACATCGGATGGAAAAATCGTCTGCTTCCGTCCCGATCTGAACGCCGACCGCATGAAGGATTCCTGCGAGAGACTGGAGATGCCCGTTTTCCCGAAAGATAGATTTATCAAGGCCGTCATTGACACCGTTAAAGCTAACCTCGAATTTGTTCCGCCCTTCGGCTCAGGTGCGACTCTCTATATCCGTCCCTATATGTTCGGATCAAACGCCGTCATCGGTGTTAAGCCAGCGGATGAGTATCAGTTCAGGATTCTCGTTACTCCGGTAGGTCCCTATTTCAAGGGAGGTGTGAAGCCGATTACAGTCCGCATTTCTGATTTGGACAGAGCCGCTCCACACGGAACCGGTGACATCAAGGCCGGCCTCAACTATGCTATGAGCCTCCACAACATCGTGGACGCACACAAAAAGGGATTCGCCGAGAACATCTACACTGATCCCGCGACGCACACTTATATAGAAGAGACTGGTGGCGCCAACATTCTTTTTGTCACAAAGGACGGAAAGCTTGTTACTCCGAAATCAAACAGCATCCTGCCCTCAATCACAAGACGTTCTCTGCTTCATGTCGCGAAAGAATATCTGCACATTGAGGTGGAGGAAAGAAAGGTCAACAAGAGCGAGCTCAAGGATTTCGCCGAGATTGGACTTTGTGGAACCGCCGCCGTTATTTCCCCCATCGGAAAGATTGTGGACCATGACACGGAAATCAATGTTCCCGCCGGTATGGATGCGATCGGTCCCGTGCTCGGAAAGCTTCGTGAGACCCTGACAGGAATCCAGATGGGTACCGAAAAGGCTCCCGAGGGATGGATCTACCAGATAGCGTAAGGCAACATCATAAGACTGATTTTCCAGCGAGGGGTGGCTGCTACGCTACCCCTTGTTTTTTATATCTATGCCTTTACGGAGATGGACTGTGCAATCTCCCCCACTTGTTCCAGAGAAAGCCCGATGCATTCTGAAATTGTTTCAACGGGTATCCCTTTCCGAAGGAAATTTTCTGCGGATTCGATGGCTTTCTGCATCTGCCCCCTGCTGATACCCTCCTCAACTCCCTCAAGATATCCATCCTCGCGGACGTTCTGCTTGTAAAGCTCCTCGTCAAATTCCTCCAAGATCATCCCAATCATCTCTTCCAGTTCTCAAGTTTCAAATTCGGAACATTTTCAAAATGCTTGGTATTGTTTGTCACCAATGTCAATTCATTGTATATTGCCGTGGCTGCGATGAGCAAATCCATGTCCTCAATTCGTATTCCTTTGTCGAACATCTTTGCCTTTATGTCGGCGAAAACCTCCATAACACCTTCATTCAATTCTTCAATAGGGTAGATTTCACGAATATGATTTACTTTTATCATATTCTTTTGTTCATTTTGTGAGCGTTTTGCACCAAAGACAAGTTCTGCATAAGTAATCATCGAAATCGAAATTGGGATATTCATGTTCTCTTCAAATTTTGCGAGAACGGATTTATCTTTGCGGAGAGCAAAAATTATTGTGTCTGTATCAATCAAATATGCCATCCAAAGCCTCAAATCTTGTGGAATTTACTCTTGAGCCATAAATGTCGTCTATTATTTCTTCTGCAGAGCGGGAGTCTTCCCATGTCCCTGCCAATTTCAGGAATTCCTCCGTCGCATTTTTGGATTTTACAGGAACGGAGGTAAAATAATTCTGCAAAATTGTGATTACCTGCTGACTGATTGAGCGGTTATCGAGTTTTGCGGCGAACTTTAGCCTGTCATATAAACGGTCGTCCATATCGCGTACTTGCAACATTGCCATATCGTGCCTCCATTTATAATATACGACAGAATGTATGAAAAATCAAGCAAAATTCATTGTTCCACTTGCTACATTTTACTTTCATGGAAATATCTGTTGACAATCCCTGGTATGGAAATTATACTTTAAATGAGTAGCTGTAAAAGTATCAACTTTTATGGAAAATTGTAAAGAAAACATTGTTAGAAATTAGAAATGGTGTATAAACCATATATAGTATAGGATTGGTAATATGGAGAATTTGCTTTTATTCAATGCAAAAGGATTCAGTGACTATGTATACTGGCAAGAGAAAAATAAAAAAATAACACAGAGAATAAATGAATTGATAAAATCTATTCAAAGAAATGGTGCCCTCGAGGGAATTGGAAAGCCTGAAGTGCTCAGGGGTAGCAAGGGATGTTATTCAAGAAGAATTGATGAAAAGAATCGACTTATTTATACTTTTATAGAGGATAATGAAAATAGGAAAACTTTGATAACTGCTTGTAGGGATCATTATTCAGATGGTGTAAGTAGGGAGAAGAAAAATTTGTTGCAAGGATTGCATATTTAGATTTTATAGGAGGAAGAAAATGAATGACGAAGAAATCGTTGCAGAGATGGCAAAATATACAGAGGCATTGAAAAAAGAAAAAGAGAATGCGGATAAATTGGCATGTGAAACGGAAGATGAAGATAAAATGTACGATTATTATAAGCAGGCGAAAGAAAAAGTTCATAATATTGCTATGGAATGCCTAAATAAGATTCTTACACCGGAATTAAAAGTGTTTGTGAAAAATCTTTGTCTTGATAGGTTACAATATCCAGATGATCCATTATTTTATGAGATGTTTGGTGATTACCCAGAGGTGGGAGACAAAATAAGTGACGATGAGATCAAAAAAAAGAATATTGATATTTGGACTATCAGAGATGAGTGGGATCATGAAGGTTCTTGTTTTATCATAGATGAAGAAATTGATGGGAAAACGTATTGGGTTATTAAGGATTTGAATGAATCGAGTGATACTGAGTCGAGAGATAGAAGAAGACGGTTGAGGGCAATGTCAGGATATAAGCGTTTCGTTATTGCCAAGAATAATAAATCAGAAACAGAAACTATGTTTAAATTTTTAAATGAAATGTTTCCTGCTGGCATGATGTTGGAAAAGATAGATACTTAGTGCTTTATAAAAGATAATTTTTTTGTAAGGATGCCAAATATTTTAATCATCTAAAACTATTCAGCACCCACTCTTTCAGTTTTCCACTTTCAACTCTCCACTTTCCACCAGGCCGTCGAGAGAATGAAAGAGAACGAGAAATTCAGGAGGAACTACGCCGCAATGAACTTACACGACAGGGACATACAGAGAGCCGCAAGAAGAGAGGCACTTGCCGAGGGAATGGCACAAGGACTGTCCAAGGGCATTGTACAAGGCATGGAAAAAGGCATTGAAGCCACGGAGAATCTTCTGCGGATGAACGTCCTTTCCGTTGAGCAGATAGCACAGGCGACAAATATTCCGCTGGAGCAAGTCCGGGAGATGGCAAGGAACATCCCGGTGGAAACACATGTGTAATTACCTCCGCTTTCCATCTCTCACTTTTCACTTTTCGCTTTATGTGCTAAACTGAAAGCATGGAAAACATTGTTTTAGAAAACTCGGCTTTAGAAAAAGCGGTTTATATTTTGGATTCTTATGGGCTCATTTACCGTGCCTATTTTGCTCTGATCAGTCATCCTCTGACCAACGCGGCGGGGGAGAACATAAGCGCGCTGACGATTTTTTTCAAGAACCTCAAGGCTCTAATCTCAAAGAATCACCCGGCTTTTCTGGCTGCGGCATTTGATTCCCGTGTTCCCACGTTCAGGCACGAGATGTATGCCGAGTACAAGGCGACAAGACAGAAGACTCCCGATGACCTTCATGCCCAGGTTCCGTGGATTGAGGAAATCCTTGAGGCGATGAAGATTCCGGTCTTGCGTGTGGACGGCTTTGAGGCTGACGACGTGATTGCGACGGTGGCTAAAAAATGTGCGGAGGAAAATCGACCCTGCAGGATTCTGAGCGCGGACAAGGATCTCCTGCAGCTTGTGACGGATACTTGCCTTGAGATGCAGCCGGATAAATTCAACGGCGGATGGGAATGTGTCGGCGTGGATGATGTAAGGACGAAGTGGGGAATCGGTCCCGAGAAGATTCTGGACTATCTTTCGCTCGTGGGAGACAGCGCGGACAATGTTCCGGGTGTGAAGGGCGTGGGTGACAAGACTGCGCTCAAGCTTTTGGGTGAGTACGGAACCTTGGACGGAATCTATGAGCATGCGTCGGAAATCAAGGGCGCGCTCGGTGAGAAAATCCGCGGTGACAGGGACAACGCATATTTTTCAAAGAAACTCATTTCGCTCAGGGAGGACGTTCCTCTTGAGATTGACTTTGACTCCATGCGCACTGACAATCTGGATTTTGGGTCTGCGGGAAAGCTTCTCATGGACAGGGGGGCTTTTTCGGTTGCGAAATCCTTCCTTGAAATTGGCGGTGCCTCAAAAGATGCTGCGGACGGAATGGATGCGGCTGCAAAAAATGAGACTTCCAGAATCGCGTCTCCGGATGATGAGCTTCGTCCAGAGGTGAAAAAAAATCAGGGAAACTACAAGCCGTGTACGTCGCTCAAGGAACTTACTTCCTTTGTTGACTCAATCCTCTCCTCTGCGGAAAAGACAGTCGCCTTTGACACGGAGACTGACGGACTGAACCCCTTTGCGGCAAATCTTGTAGGCTTCAGCTTGAGCACTGAGTGTGGGAGCGGAATCTATGTGCCCGTCATACTTCCCGGTGGAATGTTCGCCATAGACGTGATTGACAAAAAAGAGAGCCTTTCCCAGCTCGCACGGATTTTTGAATGTCCTGATGTCACTGTGGCAATGCACAATGCGAAGTTTGACCTGCACGTTCTTTATACCGCGGGTTATACGAAGAGACTTTCGTGCCGCCTTGTGGACACCATGGTTGCCGCATGGCTTTTGAATCCTGACGCGCTCGGAAAATCACCTTACGGACTTGAGTACCTGGGGGAGACCGTGCTTGGACTTAAGGGCATTGAGTTCAACGACGTGGTACCAAAGGGACATACATTCGCGGATGTGGAGCTGGATGCGGCTTATCCCTATGCGGCGGAGGACGCTGATTTTACCCTGCAGCTCTGGAAAAAATATGAGGCGAAGCTGAAGGAGAAAAATCTTGAGGAGCTTTATTTCGGACTTGAGATGAAAGTGCTCCCGATTCTTTCCGAGATGGAGACGCGCGGAATCCACCTTGACAAAAAATCTCTCGCGGACTACAGCGTGGAGCTTTCGGAGCAGATAAAAACCAAGGAGCAGGAAATCTATTCGCTTGCGGGACATGAGTTCAACATTGCGAGCACCAAGCAGCTTCAGACCGTCCTTTTCGAGGAGCGTGGACTGGTTCCGGGAAAAAAGACCAAGACAGGATACAGCACCGACAACGAGGTTCTTGAGGAGCTTGTGCAGAGGACGACCGACCCCATGCCATCCGCAATCCTTGAGTACCGTGGGGCGACGAAACTCCAGAGCACCTATGTGGAGACTCTCCCGGCTCTTGCTGACTCAAACGGACGCGTGCACACATCATTTTTGCAGACTGGAACCGCTACCGGCCGTCTCTCGTCAAGGGATCCGAACCTGCAGAACATTCCCGTGCGTGATGACGCTGGACGAAAAATCAGGAGCGCTTTTACGGCAGTTCCCGGCACAGTTTTGATTTCAGCCGACTATGCCCAGATTGAGCTTGTGATCCTGGCTCATCTTTCGGGGGATCCGAATCTCTGCTCGGCATTCACTCAGGGTGTGGACGTGCATAAATCCACCGCGTCGCTCATTTACGGAATCAAGCCGGAGGATGTCACAGCGGAGATGCGGCGTTTTGCCAAGACCGTGAACTTCGGCGTGATGTACGGAATGTCCGCTTTCAGGCTTGCGTCTGATTTGGGAATCAGCAGGACGGAGGCCAAGAATTTCATTGACCAGTATTTCACTACATATTCGGACGTGAAGAAGTTCCTGAACTCCACCGTGGACTCGGCGAGACAGAACGGATTCGTGGAGACCATCTCGGGACGGCGGAGGTTTATCCGTGGAATCAACAGCAAGAATAAAATAGAACAAAATGCGGCGGAAAGGATTGCGGTGAACACACCCATTCAGGGAAGCGCGGCGGACATTGTAAAGCGTGCGATGGTCGAGGTCCAGTCTGCCATTGAAGCTGATTCTGACCTGAACGGACACCTGAGAATGCTGCTCCAGGTGCATGACGAGTTGATTTTCGAGTGCGATGACACTGACGGACTTCCTGAGAAAGCGACAGCCCTTATCCGCGACAAGATGGAGAACGTCATTAAGCTTAGGGTGCCTCTGCGTGTGAGCATTGAGAGCGGAAGCAACTGGGGAGCCTTCCATTGATTCTCTGTGTTACGGGTCCGATGGCGGCGGGAAAAAATCTTGCGTCACGGATTCTTGAGGAAAAGGGATTCGTCTCCTCCGATGCTGACCTGCTCGGACATGAGGCCGTGGATGAGTGCGCTGAAAAAATCCTCGGGACATTCGGGACACTTGCTTCGGAAAGGGGAGTGGAGCTTTTGGGTAGCGACGGAAAAATCAACAGGAGGAACCTGGGCTCCATCGTCTTCTCCGACCCGGCCCTGATAAAAAAGCAGGAGGAGATTGTCTATCCCGCGATCCAGAGAAAAATCGATGATTTTCTTTCTATTAATAAGGGGCGTGACGTGGTCCTGAACGCGACCCTGCTTTACAAGCTTCCCGTCATAAAATCTGTGGACATGGTGATTTTCGTGGATTCCCCCCGCATAATCCGCTTTTTCCGTGCTAAAAAAAGGGATGGCATGAGACCCCGGCAGATTCTTGACCGCTTCCGTGCCCAGAAAAATCTTTTTGCTAAATATAAGGACGCGGATGCCGATATTGTAAGAGTATGGAATATCGGCTCAAGGCAAGGTCTTGAAAAAAAGATTGGGCAAATTTTAAAAAAGGCCGGTTGGGGATAAAAGTATGGAACATAAAAGAACATTATGGATTCTGGTTTCGGCAGGCATTTTCCTCTGCTTCGTTTTCGGTACAGCTTTCGTCGTGAGCGGTGCCACTTCCAAGAAAAATAAATCATCGTTGGCAAAGGACAGTTCCGCCGTCTGGGTCGCACCTTACGAGGAACCTTCCTCCGCCACAAGCAGCGAGCCTGTAATTTCTACGGGACTCAATCCGCGCGTGGAGACTTCCGCAAGTGACGGCGCTTCATTCGAGAAAAACGATTCCGAGCTTGCCGCAGCTCCATCTCTTGACTCCGCCCTTGACCATCCGGCTGAGGGAGTGACTACTGCGGTCGTTCCGGAAACAGATACGTCCAAATCCGTGGCAGATTCTTCTTCCGTGAGCTCAAAACCCGCGACCACGACTTTCAATCTGAGCGAGACAACTTCCTCCGCCACATCAAACGTCACTGCACAGAACAAGGCCGCTGAGACTGCCATGAAAAACACTGAGGCGGCTCATCAGTCACAGAAGGCAAACGTAGCAAAGACACTGGACGAAAGCACACAGAAAAAGGCTCCCGCAAAGACAACGGTGGCCAAAGCTGATACGACAAAAAAATCAACTGCAACAAAAGCATCCTCAAGCACTCCCAAGGCTCAGGACTCAAGCCAGACTCTCCCCGACAGATTCTGGGTTCAGGCAGCGTCCTACTCAAGCAAGAAAAAGGCTGACGAGGCACGTGCCCTCCTTGACGAGAACAAGATTCAGTGCGAGGTTTTCACTTATGACGCGAGCGGAACCCTTTATTACCGTGTGCGCGTGGGTCCCTATCTGAACAAGGATGAGGCTGAGTACTGGAAAAAGCAGGTTGACTCCATCGAACTGTTTGCGAACGCCGGAACTTACATCGTGAACTCATCCGCTCCAATCGCGAAAAATTAAGTCCGTATGAAAAAGACCAATGCCATGCGGATTCTGGACGGTGCGAAGATTGTCTATGAGTGCCGCGAGTATGACGATGACGGTGAGCATGAGCTTGAGCATGGTGCCGCCGGTAAGACTGCCGAAAAGCTTGGAGTTGACCCGGAGACCGTTTTCAAGACAATCGTGATGCGTACTGAAAGCCGTGAGATTGTGGTCTTCTGCCAGAGTGCGGGGCATGAAATCAATCTGAAAAAGGCAAGGCAGGTCTGCGGTGCGAAAGAGGTGAGTCCGGTAAAGCAGGATGAGCTTCTTTCTCTTACCGGATATGTCCGCGGTGGATGCTCTCCCGTGGGAATGAAAAGAAAATACAGGACATTTATAGATGAGTCCGTGCTTTTGCATGAGAAAATCTGCGTCAGTGCGGGGGTCAGGGGGCAGCAGCTGATTCTTTCACCCCAGGACCTGATAAATGTCACCGAGGCTCAGACTGCGGATTTGATCCTTGAGTGATCGGTAAAATTTGGGCAAAAAAAAATCCCCTGCGACTGCAACTTGCACAGGGGACAAAACAGTGTGGCAGGTTTTAAAAGGCATTGCAAGTGGTTTTTAAAGCCTGCTCTTTTTTTTCGGTTGTATTTCCCAAATAGATTAGGATATTTATAGTCTCAAGTGTAATTTAATTACATTGAGGTGTAGCCGCCGTCAACCGGTAGCGCGACTCCTGTCACATAGGATGAGGCAGGGGATGCGAGGAAGATGGCCGCGGTGTCAAGCTCGCCCTCGTTTCCGTATCTGCTCAGTGGAATCATGGTCTGGGCGTTCTGCTGGAAGAAGTCAGAGTCCAGGGTCTCCTTTGTGAGCGGTGAGTAGAAATATCCCGGGCAGATTGTGTTTACGGTGATGTTGTATTTTCCCCATTCAGCCGCGAGTCCCCTCGTCAGGTTCACGACTCCTCCTTTTGCCGCGTGGTAGGGTGAGCAAGGTGCCACTTTGTTTCCCACGAGTCCGTACATGGAGGCTATGTTGATGATGCGTCCGTATTTTGCCGGAATCATCGCCTGTTTTGCGACTGCGCGTGCCATGCGGAATGTTCCGTAAAGGTCAATGTTGATTTCATTATAGAACTGGTCGTCGGTGATGTCCTCGGCCGGTGCGACTGCTCCTGTTCCCGCGTTGTTGATCAGGATGTCGATTCTGCCGAATTTGTCCATGATTGCCTTTATTGCATTGTCCACGGCGGCGGTGTCGGTGATGTCACAGCGGACCGCCATTGTCTCCACGCCGTAGCTCTCCTTGATTTCCTTTGCGACGGCATCAATCAGTTCCTGCCTGCGCGCTATGGCCACAATTGACGCTCCCTGATTGGCAAGTGCCTTTGCCATCTGCACTCCAAGTCCTGTGGAACATCCGGTTACTACGGCAACCTGCCCCTTCAAATCAAAGTAAGATTTCATCTGGTACTCCTTCAAGATCCGAAAGCGCCACAAACTCCTTGCCTTCGTTCTTTATTAATTAAAACCATTATACCACAAAACATTTGCTTTGTGAAGTGGACCTATTGAAATAAAAGTCAATTTACTGTATGCTTTTTGTATGAACCTTGTATCTACAGTACTACAGCTTCTTGGAAGTCTTGCGTTTCTGCTTTACGGCATGAAAATGCTGAGCGACGGTATTCAGAAGAGTGCCGGATCGAAATTGCAGACCGCATTGGGATGGATGACCGGAAACCGGGTGCTGGCATTTTTAACAGGACTTATACTCACCTTTATCATACAATCTTCTGGTGCGACCACGGCCATGGAAGTGAGTTTCGTCAATGCCGGCCTTATGACTGTCCAACAATCCGTCGGTGTCACGCTCGGTGCGAACATCGGTACGACGATTACCGCATGGCTCGTCGTCTTTTTCGGATTTAACTTCAAGATTTCTGCTTTTGCCATTCCAATCTTCGGATTCGGCTACTTTTTGACCAGCTTCAAGAAAATCAAAAAACAGTCCCTCGGTGAGGCCGTCATGGGATTCGGACTCCTGTTCATCGGTCTGGACTGGCTTTCCGCTACGATAAATCCTGAGAAGGGAGCCTTGAATTTCCTCGGTCACTTTGCTGATTTCGGAGCTTTGAGCGTGGCAATCGGTGTGGTCGTCGGCGTTATTATCACCGCCCTGATTCACTCGTCTTCGGCTGAGAGCGCAATCGTAATCACAATGGCGTACAACAGGCTCATCCCTTGGAGCTTTGCCGCTGCGCTGGTCATCGGAAGCAACCTCGGTTCCTGCATTGACGCTGTTATGGCCTCCATGCATTTGAGCGCCGATGCCAAAAGGACTGCACTTGTTCACGTGCTTTTTAACGCCGCCACGGTTTTCCTTGCCTGTGTGTTCTTCAATCCTTTCCTGGAGCTGATTGACTGGATTGTTCCTGGAACTCCTGAGACCAACATCACTTACCACATCGCTGCCCTTCATACCGTGCTCAAGACAATCACATCGCTTCTGTGTCTTCCGTTTACGGCACAGATTTCGGCCCTTATGACCCTGCTTATAAAGGATAATCCGAACGCGATGCCCAATGAGTACATACTTGAGTTCAGCGAGACCGGTGGACGCGAGAATGCCTCCGCCTACATTATCCGTGCGGAAAAAGAGATTCAGGATATGACCGTGCTTGTTACGAAAATGTTCGAGAAAGTTTCCCTCGGATTCAAGAACCGCGACGAGACCTTCATTGAGGAGCATTTCGAGGATTTGACGAAGCAGGAAGATTTCGCCGACCAGATGAAGGAAAAACTTACTCGCTATCTTTTGAGCTGCTCGCGGCTTCCTCTTTCGGCACAGCAGGGGGATAGCCTTTCAATCATGCAGCAGATTGTGGATGACCTTGAGGAGATGACCGACGACTGCTACAACGTGGCGAACTTGCTGAAAAAGTCCATAGAGAAAAAGATGGAATTCCGTCAGGAGGACATGGACCGTCTGGATCCCTACCTGGATTTGGCAAGACAGAGCATGTATTTCGTAAGCTCCAACATCAACAAGCACCTGGACAAGGACGGACTAGTAATCGCGCGTGAGATTGAGACTCAGATTGACGTGTTCCGCCACAACCTGAAGAAGGTCGCCCGACGCAGATTGGAAGAGGGAGCAAACGTAAAGTCCGAGCTTCTGTACATTGACCTCGTGCGTCAGATTGAAAAATTCGGTGACAAGGCCTACAGCATCGCAAACGCACTCTCCCAGTTCTAGTCTACCACCTGAACACGCCGACCGTGCTTCCGCGTCCCTTTCCGAAGGATGCGAAGATTTTTCCACGGAACGATGTTTTCTTTACCTCAGCCGCGATGGAGAACTCACCCAGAAGCTGGTATGCGTTGTCCAAGTCCGAGATTTCCTTCGCGGAATCAATGCCCCAGACATAATCCTTTGAAAGACCTGTCCTGTCAATGAAATCCGCCACGAGATAGCCTGTGGGGAAGGATGTGCGCAGGACCTCAAGCATCTTTTTAATGTCATCCTCGGGAAGATACATGGAAAGTCCCTCGGCAATCACTATTGCGGGCTTGTCCTTCCTTATGAAAACTGACCAGTCATGCTCGGTCGCGCTTCCCTCAAGCATTGTGACACGCACCTGGTTTCCGAAAGCCTTTTTCCTTGCCGTGATGATTTCGGGAAGGTCCACGTCGTACCAGAAAATCTTTCCGTTGTCCACGCGGGCAAATCTGTTGTCGAATCCACAGCCAAGGTTCACCACGGTTGCATCCTCGTTTTCCTTTATCAGACTAGCGACTTCCCTGTCAATAATCAGTGTGCGCGCTATGATTTTCTCATTCTCAATGAACGGGTTGTATTTTTTTGTATTGATTTCAAGGGCCTGCGTGAGTTCCAGTGCTTTCTGATCCTTGAGTCTTGCGTTTTCCTTTTCAGTCTCAAGAGCACGTGCCGCAAGTGGTTCCAGCTCACTCTTGTCTATGTCTCCAATCTGTATGTCCATTTTTTACCTCCGTCATTCCTCGCTGTCTTTTTCCGTTTCCGATGTCTCGCTTGATTCGTTTCCGTCCGAATTGCCCTCACCGCTGCTTTCTCCGCCATCTTCCTGTCCTTCCGCCTCAAGGCCTTCCTCGTCCTCGACTTCTTCTTCAATCGGAGTCAGGTAGCCGCCGAAAATCCATCCGTCAATGCCCTTCGCGACTCCGTAATACCATGAGTCGGTGACATCATCAAAAGTCTGGGTCGCAAGCGTTTTTCTGACAGCCGTGAATTCATCCTCGAATTCCAGCCTTCCGAGCGTCTTTCCGGCCTTTGAGGGAATGTCGCGTATGTTCAGATAATCGTCCTCAACCAGATAGGTGAATTTCTGCGGATAGATGTCCATCACGCCGGCAAGCGAAAGGTCAGTGGCTCTGAGAATGCGCATCTCGGCCTCTCCGATCAGCTCAAGCACGTTTCCTGAAACATTCAGATCCCGGAGCGTGGAAACCAAATCAGTCTTGAGTTTCTGATTGTTCGTCGCATTGATTTTTCTGAGTGCCCTTAGCGCGGTAATGTCGTCCCTGTTTGTGCTGGTTTTCTCGCTTTTCACATATCCGCTTTTCTGTGAGGATGAGGAGTCATCGTAGTAGGTCACATAGGACATCTCTTTTCCGGCCACAGTCTTGAACGTCCCTTTCAGGCATACGACCTTGCTCCGTACCAGCACGTGCGATGTTATGTCGGCCAGATTTTTTGTCTTGTACAGACAGGCGTTCTCCGTGGTGATTACGGCAGGTGTTCCGCCAATGCAAATCATGTTTGGGACAACGTAATAGTCATTGCCCTCGTAACTGATTTTCGTAAAAGTCTGAGTCGAGCCCCTGCTTCTTGATGTCGAAGTTTCCGCGCTGATTTCATCCGGTGTTCTTCCGTCTTCCTTCATGTAGACCTGCACTGTGGTTCCGGCGTTCAGCTCGTTTTTTGAGTTTGCCATCTTTCCGTCATCCTGCAGGGTCCAGAGAGCCATCTCTTCTTTTATTACTGTCGCTTCCTTTGTTTCCTGTGCAGCGGCATAAAGGGATGCCAGAAGCAGCATTGTCACGGCCAAAACTTTTCTGAATTTTACCATCGTCTGTCGCTCCATTGCCTGAGTTCCTCAATCGTGTCGGAGAGTTCGGAAAGCACTTCGTTTGACGCAGTTCCGGATTCAAGAAGCTCGCTGTATTTTTTTGAGACCTGAATCAGTGTGACCCGCTCAGGACTTTTATCAAGCTGCATGTTTTTCAAAAATCCCTCGGTCATAGTTCCCAAGTTTCCAAGCCTGATTTTGATTTTCTGAAATTTGTCCGCGTCTGGAAATCTTTCGGCGCTGGAAGTCTCGTTGTAGATTGCGAGAATCATGTCGGCGCTGAGTTTCGTTTTGCCCTGGGACTCAAAATCCGGGTTCTCAAATATGAAGATGTCGGAGCCGGTCTCATAAGTGCATCCGGGGTGTGCGTTGACGGCAAGCTCATCAAGAACTGCCCACAGATTAGATTCCTCTATGTCGTCCTCAAGGATGATTCTCACGAATGTGTTTTTCGCCTCATCGATTTTTGTCACCGGCTTTGTTTTGTCGTTCTCGCTCGGGAGTGCCTGAACCGGGCTTCCCATGACTGCCTTCAAGCTGGGACTGAATCCTCCATCCGGATTTTCCTCGTAGTAATAGTCGCCGAGCATGACGCATGGAATGTTCGTAATTTTTTCTTCCTGTATCTCAACGGTCTCTTCTTCATCATCCTCATTCTCGCTGACAACAGGCTCTTTTTTCGTACAGCCAAGAAGCATAATGACTAATATTAATAGAAGAAATCTGATTCTTTTCATTTTTAACTCCCGCAAAAAACATTATAACACCATTTTCTCCAAAAATCAACGGATAACTTGAATTTCATCCTATTATCTGCTAGACTTTTTCCTATGACTGGTATTGTTGATTATAATGCGGGAAATATTAAGAGCGTGGAGCGTGCGTTGAACTCACTTAACGCGCCCTACGTTCTTTCCAAAAATCCGCTTGACTTAAAGGATGTGGACAGAATCATTTTCCCCGGTGTCGGAGATGCCACCTATGCCATGGAGCAGCTTCGTCTTACCGGCTTTGACTCTTTTTTGAAGGACTGGGCCGCATCAGGGAAACCCCTCATGGGAATCTGCCTTGGCTCCCAGATTATTTTTGACTACAGCGAGGAGGGCGACGTAAAGTGCCTTGGTCTGATTCCGGGACTTATCCGCCATCTGCCTAAAATCTGGAAGGAGACTGCTCCCACGGATGACGAGAACAAAGACGTTCCTCTTTTGAAATCCTCTTTGAAATGTCCTCACATGGGTTGGAACGACATCACCTTTGCGAACGGCTCTTCCAAACTTCTTGACGGTGTGCGCGAGGGAACTGATTTTTATTTCGTGCATTCCTACGTGATTCAGCCGGATGACGCGGAGGTCATCAAGGGATTTGCCTGCTACGGTACCATGATTCCGGCTGTCGTTGAGCAGGACAATATTACGGCATTTCAGTTCCACCCTGAAAAATCAGGAGCGCCGGGACTTCGCATTTTGAAAAATTTTGTCTCGTGCTGAAAAGGAGGATGCTGTGCTTAAAAAAAGAATTATAGTCTGCCTTGACGTAAAGGACGGACGGACGACAAAGGGTGTAAAATTTCAGAACAATCTTGACATAGGCGACCCCGTGGAGATGGCGGCCGAGTACTACAGGCAGGGTGTGGACGAGCTTGTCTTCTACGACATCATGGCATCTGCACGCGGAAGGGGACCCATCCTGGATTTGATTTCCCGTGTGGCGAGCGAGGTGTTCATTCCGTTTTGCGTGGGAGGCGGCATCGGCTCTCTTGATGATATTCGTTCCACCATTTTGGCCGGCGCGGAAAAAGTCTCTCTCAACAGTCAGGCAGTGAAAAATCCTGAGCTGATTCGCGAGGGCGCGAGGGTGTTCGGAAATCAGTGCATTGTGCTGGGAATGGATGCGGCAAGGGATCCGACTTGTCCTTCCGGCTACAGGGTCTTTATAAACGGAAACCGTGTTGCGACTGATCTGGATGCGAGGGAGTGGGCAATCCGTGCCGTGGAACTTGGTGCGGGAGAAATCGTCCTTAACTCAATCGATGCGGACGGTACTCGCGACGGATATGAAATCAACCTTACCAAAATGATAAGCGAGGCGGTTCCTGTTCCTGTCATCGCTTCCGGTGGTGGCGGTAAACCTGAGCATCTTGCTGATGTGCTGACCCGTGGACGTGCCGACGCAGCCCTGATTGCGAGCATGGTTCACTCCGGAGAATATACTGTCGGCGGAATCAAAAAGGCTTTGGACGAGCAGAATGTACCCGTCCGTCTGAGCATTTGATTTTATGCGGAAGATTTTTATTGGTCGGCCTTGTGATTGTGGTACTTGAAAATTGACTCGCCTTCCTTGTTGATTTTACGGACGAAAGCGATGTATGCGCTGTTGGTGCTGACCAAATCTTCCGCCTCCTTCAGGTAGACTTCACATTTCGTTTTGTCCTTGTCCTCGTAGCACATCTGTGACATGAGGATGGCGGTCTCGTATGAGTCGGATTTGGACTTTGAATTTGCGTATGCTGATTTGAAAAGCTCGCGTGCCTTTTTCTTGCTTCCACCTAAAAATCCCGGGCAATAGTAATACCACTGCGCAAGGTTTCTCTGTGCATAGGAAAAATTCGGATCAATCTTCAATGCCTCAAGCCACATGTCGCGCACTCCGTATCCATAGGTCATGGCAGTCTTGAGCGGTTCCAGTGCCATGTAGACTGAGGTTACGCTGCCGGTGGAAAGGTAGAGCCACTTGTCCATTTTCTCGGTCTTGTGCGCCTTCATGTATGCGTTGGTGGTTTTGGTCTGTGCGCTGAGTAACTTTATCATCTCTTTTTTTGTGCCGGAGATTCTTACCATCTGGTCATATTTTACGCAGTCAATCATGTTGGTGAGGACAAGTTTGTCGGCTTCAGGGAATGTGGACATTTCTGCGGATATTCCGTCAACCCAGTCTTCCAGGCTTTTAAGTGCCTTTGATCCGTCTGCTTCGGCCGCATAGCTGAGTCTGTTCTGAAAAAGCTCGCTCAGGAGATTTTCCGTCCTGCTTGAGATTGTGATATCCGCAAATGCACTCGGAAAAATCATCGCAGAAATTAAGATGCAGAGAAAAATATGCTTGTGTTTCATAGTCAATTCCTTCTATCTATTAGACAGATGAAAAGGAAAAAGGTTTCAGAAAAAATTAAAAACTGCTCAGTTTTTCGTTGCTGTAGGATGAGCCGTAAACAGCCTTCATCGCAGCTTCAATAAAGGTCGGAAAATACCAGCTCAGATTGTTCCTGTCCAGATATCCGTGGCACTCGCCGCTTTCAATGTCTCCGCCCGTGGAAACCGTCACCATGTTGTCCCAGAGAACCACAGGGATTTTTGCGTCCCTTGCCTTTGCGAAATAATAGCTTGCCCATGCCACTCTGTCGGAAAGATTGTTCTTGTCGCTCGCACTGGCTTCTCCCATCACAACTCCAATTCCCTTGTCCGTGTAGTTTGCCTTGAGGTATGAGAAAATCGCATCGAGGGAATTTTTGTCGTCCTGATCAAATCTTGTGTCGGCGGTAGTGCTCATTGCGAAATTGTAGGGAGAGTATGCGTGTGCGGAAAGAATCAGTCTGTCTTTCGCGGAATCCTTTGGAAGCGTGTAAAGAGAAAGCATGGATTTGTCTGCGCCGCTTCCCGCATATCCGGGGACCATTATATATCGCTTCTGATTTCCATCCACAGCACGGATTGCGTTTATGGCTGTCTGTTCGTATGAAGTGATTATGTCCATCATTGCACGTTTGTTCGTCCACCATTCGCTGCTGTTTGTCCATCCCTTTGTGCTTGAGAATTCTCCGCCAATATCGCGAGGCTCGTTCAGAACCTCAAATACCAGCCTGTCGTCATAAGATGCGAAGGTGCCTGCTATCTGCGTCCATATTTTTCCTATATACGCCTGTGATTTTTCCTGTATGGCGGGGTCATCGCTGAGTGCAAATCCGTAGCAGTCTCCCATTTTTGAGATTGCCATGTTGTCGTGATGGATGTTGATTATCACGCACATTTTCAGATTATACGCGTAGTCAACGACCTCTTTGACCCGGGACATCCATGCGGGATCCACCGTATAATTTTTTCCGTCGCTGATGTGGTTGTGCCAGCTTACAGGAATGCGTATGGTTTTAAATCCGGCGTCCTTTATTGCGGCAATCATCTTCTGTGTGGTCACTGGCATTCCCCAGTTTTTTTCTGTCTTTATGCCGGCATTGTTCGTCCAGTGAAATTTTCCGGCAGCGTCCGTATAATCCGCGGTGGCATCCAGCGTGTTGCCAAGATTCCATCCCACGGACATATTTTTTACCATTTCCACGGATGTGCTCCCGATCTCGAAGTCACCCTCATGAGCGGGGGTGTTGTTTGTCTTGCAGCATGAGAGAATGAGTGTGGTGTAAATGAGAATGACCGGAAGAATACAGCATTTGTTTGTGATTTTCATAAAACCTCCAAAAGTGTTGTGAAGACTTTTTTTATGAAAAGGACGGCCTGCCGATATTTAGCGATCCAATCCTCGATAATCTCATAATAACACGGGATGCGGAATTCGTTCAATTAGATTATTACATCATTTTACTTGAAAATTTGTGCAAAATCCCGTGACTAAATTTTACAGGCTTTTTTAAAGGCGTGCTGCAGTATCTCCACGTTCTGGCATTTTGAAATCCGGTCGATGAAATCAAACTGTGCGGCCTTCCATGTTTCCTCGCCATTTTCCTTTTGTTCCCATATATAGTTAGAGCTCTTTTTTGCATATTCCACCAAACCGAATCTGTCATCGCTGAAATCGGCGGAAAGAAATGCGATGAGAATTTTATTCGCGAATGATTTGTCCTCCGTTTCCCCGAGCACATGATCCAGAGCTGATTTCAAAATGAGCGCGTCATATTCGGATGAGATATTTTTGTCCTTGCCAAGAATTTCCGTGACACATCTTTCTGCGGATTTTAAAATCAGAGCGGGCCATTTTTTGAAAAATTCATCAAGAGTGTTTTTTCCCAAGTTGTGGTCTTTGCCCGAGAGAATGAAGTCAAAAATCTTTTTGAAAACAGGATCGTCAATCTCATTCTCGGATACATTGTTCAGAAGAAAATCCACACTCATGGAAACGACCGAACGCTGGGACTCCGGAATGACCTGCACCTCATCAAGCGTCTCGCTGCAAATGTGCGTCAGAAGCTCCCTTGAATTCGTGTTGCCCTCAAGAGCGGAAAGAAGTTCCTTGTTCAGCTGGATTTTTTCAGAAGGATCCTCAAGAATCGTGATGAAGCGGTTGTAAATCTTTTCCTTGATTAAATCTTTTTTCTGCTCCGCATCCGTGAGGAATGATTTTATGATTGTCCGTATCTCCGTCATGTCGGATTTAAAATGTGAGCAAAGATATTGCGCCGCTTTTTCCCTGCTTCCGTCCAGCCCGTCATCAAATGCGTCCTGATTTTTTACCCCGAGCAAAATGGACTTGCAAATCTGCACGTAGGATGAGCGGTAGGCTTTCTCGTAAATCTTTGCGGTGATTGAGTCCCTGAGCCACTGTATGAGAGCCGGTCTGTTTTCGTGTATGGCGCTGAAATAAGAATTGAACGCATGGAGCTGCACCGACTCGTTCTGGTTTTCGTCCGTGATTATCTCGCTGATCATTGTCTCAGTTTTCGCTCTTGCCGGATCTGTCGCCGGACTGTTTGCAAAGCGATTGAACACAACCTCAAGACAAGTGTTTTTAAACGCCACATCTCCGTCGCTTCCGTTGTGGTTCAGCAAAATGTCCTGGATGATTTCAAACGGAAAGTAAACCATGCCGTTCTGGTCCCTTTCGTCAACATATTTTTTTATCAGCTCATATTTCAGATTGTTGTTCGACGTGTATTTTCCGAGAATGGAGAACGCGGAGTTGAGCTTCCAGTTTGATATGGAAATGATTCCCATGTCCGCATTTGAGTTTTTCATTGATGCGAATGTCACGTAGTAGTTTATGAATTCCATGAGGAAGTTTTCGCAGCTGGAATTTATGCGGCTTTCAATCTCATGCTTTGCCTTGAATTCCGTGATTGACTGGAGCAGCGAGTTTATGTCATCCGGGCTGCATTTTTCGTAGAGGTCAATTTGTCCGTTCTTGATTTTGAATCGGATCAAATCAGACAGCGAGTTGAAGATGCTGCTTTCGTATTCTGTGAATCCTGCCAGAAGTTTTGTCTTCTCCTCGTCCTTTATTCCCTTGCCGAAAAATCCCTTTTTGTCGAGACGTTTGCTAAGTGTGTTGATGAGGGATGTGGTAAGAATCCTCACGGATTGCATGACCCTTTCGGATCCGTTCAGGATTACGCACTCGGCTATTTTTTTTGCGCTGTCAATTTCAATGTCGAGTCCGGCGGAATATTTTTCAACAATGTCATCTAAGCGTGTTTTTTTGAGCTTGTATTTTTCTTCCGACGCGGCAATGCTTATCACGTCAAAGAAGTTTGTTTTTGGCCCTGTCCATTTTTCAATCTTGCTGTACGCCCTGTCCAGAAGAACATCGGAGAATCCGAGGATGGGGCAGCGTGATTCGGATGTGAGAAAATCCGAGTAGATTGTGGGGTCCTTTTCATCTGCAAAATATGCCTCAACCTTTTCAGCGATCTGCTTGCCTGAAAGATTTTCACCTGAGCCCTTTATGATGTTAAACACAGTATGCTCGTTCTTTTTGAGCGCGGCATAATATCCGTTTTCTTCTATTATATTGCTTGCATCAGGAAGTCCGTTTTTATAAACCGGCTTATAAGCCTCAATTTCATTTTCCATTTTTCATCCCCCTGTATTCCGACTCCGCAAGTTTTTCAATCGCCTCACGCGTGTTCTTGTACTCAATCTGCAGCACGGCATTTCTTTCGCCCGTAATTTTCTCAAGGATTCTGTTTTTGAGCTCGATTCTGTTCGCGTCCTGAAAATGCGGGTTGTTCAAGGTCTTGTCCTCAAGAGTCTTTTCCAGCTCCTCCTCAAGAGAGGTTTTGCATGAATTTTGCATGAGTATGATTACGACGAAAAAAATCAAAAGCACGCCGAGGTTGCAGAGAAGGTAGCCGGTGCTTGGCGTGAGAAAATCTTTCCCGGTTGAAAGCATCTTTTGCATGAACGGCTCGATTACCGCCATCACGTTGTTGAAAAAACTGTCGAAAGCTTTCTTTGCGAAAAAGATTATGAATCCGCCGAAAATCAGCAGGGCAGAAAATGCAATTGCGATTATGACGGGCCCTGAAAGAAGCGTGGTGAAAATTCCTACGATGGATTTTCCAATCATTTTGAGAGCGGAGACAATTTTCTTTGCAATTTTTTCGGAGTGAGTTTTGAGCGTGGTTCTGTTGACGAGGATTTTTGATTGCGCCGCTTTTATGAGGTTGCTGAAAATCATGAAGCCTGAGACTGTGGACGCAAGAAACAAAAGAAAGCGCATGAGCGGATTTCCTTGAAAAAGCTGCTCGTAGATGTTGTCCTCAAAAAGATAGAAAATTATCTGTTTGAACACCATCAGAAGAAGTCCGAAGCCGAAGATGAAAACCGGCGACTGTCCCGCGCAGGATTTTTTCCCTCCCACGCCAAGACTGCAAATCAGATTTCCGAAAAGATAAATCAGTATGACGGCACATTCCAAAATCCCGATGCCTGAGAACGGAAGAAGAACCGTGTTGAAAAATGCCGTGCACAGAAGTGTGTAAGACAGCGTGTTGAGTATGTAGACCACGATTCCTATTTTTTTAATGTCCAGCCCGAAGCTTTCGGTGTAATTCAAAAAATGCAGCGAGAGCAGGATTCCAAGAATCACGTTCACAAAAATGCCGGCCTGATTTTCGGTGGAAAAATGATAGCTTCCCATTTTCGTCCAGCTGCTCATGGACAGGACGAGAGCGAGAAGTGAAAATCCCATGAGGAGAATTGCGTTCGGAATAAAATCTCTTTGCTTTTGTTTGGACGACATTTCTGGTTCCCCCTATTTTGTGACCGGAATCTTGTATTCGTCAAGTTTTTTCTTTTCCCATCTGGTCTTGTTTATTGCGTTGCCCAGAATCACGAGGGATGAGCTCAGGTAATTTTTCTGCCGCTCATAGATTCCGTCATTGCCAATCTCATTCATGAACTCGCTCTGGTATTTTTTTATGCTGTCCTGAATTTGTCTCAGACCAATCTTGTCGCTTTTTTTCTTCAGGCAGTCAAACGATGCCTTTGTGTACAGGCAGATTATGTCGGCTCCTTTTTCGGAGAGTTTTTTGTTCATGGACGCGAAGGTTTTAATGTAAGTTTCGTACAGGTTGAGGTTCATCGGGTTTTTGCTCGTCTGATTTTTTTTGTTTCCCTGCTCGAAATATTTTATGCAATAGTACGGGATGACCTCCGAGTATGAAAGTGTCTCGCCGTCGTTGAGTCCGTTTTGTTTAAGAAAATCAATCAGCGGAAAAACTCCTCTCACGAAATATACAGCTTCCACCGCACCGGTCTTCGGCTTTTTCTTTGTCGTATGTTGCTCGCAATATGTCTTGAAATTGAGCATGTAATTTTTTACGTCAGGACTGAGAGAACTTCTTTGTGAAAGAGTTTCAATATCTTCCATAAATTCATCCGTAAAATTATTTTCTATCTTCTGGAGAATGGAGCAAAGAAAAATGGCCTCCTCGCTTTTGGCTGAAGTCTGTCCTTTGAAAAGAGTGTCGGGGCTTCTTGTGGCATATTCAATCCGCATGTTTTTTCTTGTCTGCAATGTCATCCAGAAAATTGACGCGAGCGACAGAATGAGTCCGCAGGTGATTTTAAAAATGTTCGCAATGTCCGCTTTAAGCTTTTGGCTTCGTCTGCTCATGATTTTTATGTTAGCATTAAAACTTGATTTATTCAATAGAAGGCGCAAATATGTCCATTATATTGACATGGGAGGGAAAATCAGTTAATCTAGTTGCAATTATGGACTTTGCATTTATTTCCGAAGTGATTCCTCTTTACATGCAGGCCGCGTGGCTCACTCTCAGAATTGCCTTGATCAGCATCGCGCTGTGCATTGTGCTCGGAATCCTTTGTGCGGTAATCAGACTTTTTAAAATCCCGGTGCTTTCTCAGATTGTAAAAATCTACACGGAGCTTTCACGGAACACACCTCTTTTGATTCAGCTCTTTTTTCTTTACTTCGCTCTTCCAAGATTGGGAATCAAACTCAGCTCGGAGCAGTGCGGAATAATCGGCCTGACTTTTTTGGGCGGCTCCTACATGGCTGAGACTTTCAGGTCGTCGTTGGAAACTGTGAGTCAGGTGCAGATTGAGTCGGGGCAGTGCATTGGTCTTAAGCCATCGCAGATTGTCCGCTATGTGATTTTGCCCCAGGCATTTTCGGTGAGCATTCCGGGTGTGTGCGCGAACATCATGTTTTTGATAAAAGAGACCTCAATGTTTTCTGCCGTCGCACTCGCTGATTTGATGTACGTCGCGAAGGACCTGATCGGACTTTATTACAAAACCGACGAGGCTCTGACCCTGCTTGTGATCGCATATTTTATCCTGCTGCTCCCCATTTCAATTTTGAGCGGCATTGCGGAAAGGAGGCTGCGTTATGGACAGTTCGGTGCGTAGTGCCGTGTCATCGGCTTTCGGTGTTTTGTTCCAGGGAAAAAATTTCGCGCGACTTTTGGGTGGGCTCGGAGTGACTGTATGGATCGCGGCTGTGTCGGTTGTCCTTTCACTTATTTTCGGATGTCTTTTCGGAATGTTGATGACGGTGAAAAATCGTCCGGTGAAAATCTTGTGCAGAATTTATCTTGAGTTTATGAGAATCATGCCACAGATGGTCCTGCTCTTTTTGGCTTACTACGGTCTGACAAGAAGTTTCGGAATCTCTTTAAGCGGAGAGACGGCGAGCATTTTGGTTTTCACACTTTGGGGAACCGCGGAGATGGGAGATTTGGTGCGTGGCGCGCTTGAGTCCATGCCGGTTCATCAGTATGAGAGCGGACGTGCGATCGGACTTACTGAGCGACAGATTTTCTTCCATATAATAATGCCTCAGGCCGTGCGTCGTCTTGTTCCCTTGAGTCTGAATCTGATTACGAGAATGGTGAAGACTACATCGCTCGTGGTTTTCGTCGGTGTGATTGAGGTGGTGAAAATCGGACAGCAAATCATTGAGTCAAACAGGCTCACGGTTCCGACCGCATCCATCGCTGTTTACGCGACAATTTTTTTCATGTATTTTATTGTGTGCTGGCCGCTTTCCATGCTCGGCTCGCATATTGAAAAGAAACAGGGAGGCAAATGATGGCGTTGCTTGAAGTGAAGAATGTAAAGAAGCATTTTGGAAGCGAATATATTTTGAACGGTGTTTCCCTTGATGTTCAGAAGGGTGAGGTGGTCGTGATTCTCGGTCCCTCGGGCTGCGGAAAAAGCACGTTGCTCAGATGCATAAACGGTCTTGAGATGATTGAGGACGGAGAGATTCTGCTTGACGGAAATAAAATCAGCGGCATGAAAAAGGACATGCATTTGGTCAGACAGAAAATCGGCATGGTCTTCCAGAGCTACGATCTTTTCCCTCACATGACGGTGCTGAAAAATATCCTGCTCGGTCCCATGAAGGCCCAGAAACGTGACAGGGCAGAGGTTGAAAAAGAGGCGATGCAATGGCTTGCCCGCGTGGGACTTGAGGATAAGGCCAACGTATACCCTCGTACCTTGTCTGGCGGACAGAAGCAGCGTGTGGCGATTGTCCGTGCTTTGTGCATGCATCCAGAGATTATGCTTTTTGACGAAGTGACTGCCGCCCTTGACCCGGAGATGGTTCGCGAGGTTCTTGACGTGATGGTAGACCTTGCCAAAAGCGGCTCCACTATGTTGATTGTGACCCACCAGATGGAGTTTGCCCGTGCAGTTGCCGACCGCATTGTTTTCATTGACGAGGGAAACATTGTTGAGGAAGCCTCCCCGGATGATTTTTTCACCTCCCCGAAAACCGACCGCGCAAAGAAATTCCTTGATGCGTTCAGGTTCGACAAGGTGAGGGAAGGTGAAAAGTGAGAGTGGACGGCTGAAAACGATTTTTGGTCCACATTGTACAAACTATGAAAATCTGCTATAATCCCCATCATGTCTTTTTATGATTCATTTGATGTTGCGGTGGTTGGGGGCGGCCACGCTGGAATAGAAGCCTCGCTTGCTTGTGCCCGCATGGGACTTAAGACCGTATTGATTACTCAGACCGTGGACTCAATCGGACGCATGAGTTGCAATCCCTCGATCGGCGGCATTGCGAAAGGAAACATCGTGCGTGAGATTGACGCGCTTGGCGGTGAGATGGGAAAGCTCATTGACCGCTCCATGATTCAGTTCCGCTTGCTCAACAGAAGCCGTGGTCCCGCAGTTCAGGCTCCCCGCTCACAGGCAGATAAAATCACTTACTCTCAGCTCGCACGCAAATGTCTTGAGACAACACCCAATCTTTCCACATTGATGGACACAGCCGTTGACATTCTGACGGTCGCATCCACAACTCCTCTCCCGGATTCAAGTGACTCCGCTGCTGATTACGGAAGCATCCCGGGTGAAAAGCGTGGCTCTGCGGATTACGAGTTTGCGACGAAGGCTGCAAAAAGCGGAATGAGGCAAAAGGTCATCGGCGTGGTGACGGAAAGGGGCAGGGTGATTCCTGTTCGCTCGGTGGTTCTGACGACTGGAACTTTTTTGGGAGGACGCATTTTCATCGGTGAGTTTGATGCCCCGTGCGGTCGTCTCGGTGAGCAGGGTGCGTTCGGTCTTACGGAAAGCCTGAACCGTTTGGGATTCACCACAGGAAGATTGAAGACAGGAACTCCTCCAAGAATCCTCAGGCACACGGTGGATTTTTCAAAGCTTGAGATTCAGGACGGAGACAGCGACGTTATACCATTCAGCTTCGACGACGAGAGCGTGGACCGCCCGATGGTTCCATGCCACATGGTCTACACGAACTCAGAGACGCACAAAATCATCCGCGAGAACATTGGTCGCTCGCCACTTTACTCTGGAAAAATCAGCGGAGTGGGGCCTCGTTATTGCCCTTCCATTGAGGACAAGGTGATGCGTTTTCCCGAGCGCGAGAGACACCAGCTTTTTGTTGAGCCCGAGGGACTTGAGACCGACGAGATTTATCTGAACGGACTTTCATCGTCTTTGCCCGAGGAAGTGCAGGACGCATTTTTGCGCACGATGAGCGGATTCGAGAACTGTACCGTGAGTCGGCCTGGTTACGCCGTCGAGTACGATTACGTGGAGCCGACCCAGCTTTTTCCGAGCCTTGAGACAAAAAGGGTCGCGGGACTTTTTAACGCGGGCCAGATTAACGGAACTTCAGGTTACGAGGAGGCAGCCGGTCAGGGATTGGTCGCGGGAATCAACGCCGGTCTTTATGCGAGGGAGCACAAAAAAATCTGCGGTCCGCTTTGTGACTCTGACTCAAGTTTGGGTTCAAGTCCTTCGTCAATGGAGCCGGGAAGATTCCAGCCCAAGCCACGTTTTACCAAGGACGAACTGAAAGATTTCGCCGCAATCTCCGAGAGGGAGACCGAAAGACTTTCCGAAAAGTTGATTTCATTCTCGAAGGAAAACGGATTTGAAAAAGTCCATGAGATTCCTGAATATGAGCCGCTGATTCTCGGAAGGGACGAGGCATACATCGGAGTTCTGATTGACGATCTGGTGACGCTCGGAACAAAGGAGCCGTACAGGATGTTCACAGCACGTGCAGAGTACCGCCTGAAACTGAGGCACGACACATGCGACAGAAGGCTCCGTGAAAAGGGACATCGCGTAGGTCTCATCTCCGACACGCAGATGAATCTTCTCAGGGAAAAATATGCCGCGGTTGATGAGGCACTCGCATATATCTCATCTCATCCCACGGCGGAAAATCCGGGCACCTTCACTGACATGCAGTGGACTCTGGCACAGGAAGATTTCAAGTACCGCTACTACATTGAAAAGCAGGATGCCCGCGTGGCGAAAATGCACAGAATGGAAAATGCCCGGATCCCATCAAATTTTGACTACGGAAAAGTCGTTGCCCTGAGCGCGGAAAGCCGTGGCAAGCTGGAGAAAATCCGTCCCATGACTTTGGGACAGGCATCAAGAATCAGCGGAATCCGAAACAGCGACATAATGCTCCTGATGGTTTATTTGCACTGAGCTTTGGGTGTAAACCCCATCCCTTCATAAACACGGATTGGGTTCCCTCGCTCAAGCGTGCAGTGTTTTTCCCATCTCTCGCTCTCACGTCCTGAGTTCTCCTCCTTGATTTTTTCACGGATTCTCTCCTCCAGTTTTCTCATCGCAATCGCACGGTTCAAATGCTGGCTTCTTTCCTCCGTCGCAGTCACCGAAATCCCGGTGAGGATGTGAATCAGGCGGACCCCTGTTTCAACCTTGTTTACGTTCTGGCCTCCGTTTCCTCCACAGTGAAATCGCTCCATGCGGATGTCTTTTTCATCAAGGCTGATTTTTTCATCCGTGAAGTTTTCCACCTCGCTCACGTCAATGAACCAATTTTTCCTTCCGTGCTTGGGTCTGAAAGGGCTTTTGCAAATCCAGAGAACCGAGCCGCAAAGATTGGGTTTGGACTCCGGTGTGTGAAAATCAATTTCCGCAATCACTGAGTTAAAACATTCGTCCTTCAGTTTTGATTTTGGAATTTTTTCCCAGGTTCCGCTTCTGTGCTTTTCAAGAATTCTCATGCCCTTGAATTCCTTTGCGAGTGACTGTGCAAAAAGTCCAACGGCAAGCTCACATTCCGCGGGGCCTCGTCCGCTTGAAATCTGTATCAGGATTTTTCCTTCCATCAGTCTTCACCTCCCGCCTTGAAACTGTAGACCGGGCGGATGATTTTTTCCACGCTGACAGTCTCCTCAATGGACTCAAGGATTTCTGAGATCGGACGGTATGCGAAAGGTGCCTCGTCCAGAGTTGATTTTCCGATGCAGCTTGAGTAGATTCCCTTCATGGAGGACTTGAACTCAGAGACCGTATGCGATTTTTTTATGTCCTCCCTTTTTTGAATCCTGCCCGAGCCGTGTGGTGCCGAAAAGTTCCATCGCTCGTTTCCCTTTCCGAACCCGAGAATCACACCGTCACGCATGTTCACCGGAATGATTACGCGCTCATCTTTTCTTGCGGATATCGCTCCCTTACGCAAAATGAGGCGGTCAAGCTCAGGAGAAAAATCAATGTAGTTGTGGCAGCAGGTCCACTCATCCTCAATCTTCCATTTCATTCCCCGGCAGATTTCGTCAATCATAATGCTTCGGTTGAGCGACGCGAAATCACTCACGATTTTTATGTCGTGGATGTATTTTTCCATCAGCTCGCCCTCAAGATAAGTCATCTCGTAAGGCACGTCCTCACCGCGACCTTTCAGGATTTTGTGTCCCTCCTTCAGATAAAAATCCGAGACTTCGCATCCCAAGTGCCTGCTTCCGGAATGGATTACGAGATAGGGATTTTTCTCCTCGTCGCGGTCTACCTCAATGAAATGATTTCCTCCGCCGAGAGTCCCGAGTCCGAGAAGAGCGCGTGCGGAACCGTCGTCATTTTTGCGAAGTTTGTCCCAGCAGCAAAGCGATGTCAAGTCAATTTCATCCGAGCGTCGTGGAGGCATCTTGTGTTTTTCAAAACCCGATGGAACTCTCTCGCGGATTACCGTGTCCAATTTTTGAAATTCAGGACGCACCAGCTTTAACCTGGCGACCGTAAGACCACAGCCGATGTCAATTCCGACAATCTCCGGGATGACTCTTTTTCCGACCGTCATTGTGAGTCCGATCGTGCAGACTTTTCCCGGATGAACGTCGGGCATGATTTCGATTTTGCTTTCCCTGGATGCCTCGTTGTCCAGAAGATTTTTTATCTGGTGAATTGCATAAGAATCCACATCCGTATTTTCATTGTTCGTGCAATGAATGGTAGCAGAGCCGATTTTACCCTGCAAAAATTTTTCGCTCATATAACTCCTGTGCGATTTTTCAGATGCAGGAAATTTAAAACTTCCCGCAGCTGATTAAAAAAATAAAAAAGAGAAATTAATTAATTTGTTGAAAAAAGAGGAGTAGCGAAAATACCTTAACTTGGAATTTTAATTCAGACGGATTTTTTTATGAGCGTCCGGCCAGTCCTCTTTCTGTTGTTGCAATGGGATAAAGATTCTTTTTCATAACTGGCCTCCTGAAATTAATTTAACGCTCCATACGGAACATGGTTTTAATATAGAACTATTTTAAAAAGATGTCAAGCGGAACAAGTGGAAAGTTGAAAGATGAAAGTGGAAAGTTTGGATGCTCGTTTCATAGTATGTCCACTAGCTTTCCGTTTTCCACTTTCCGTTTTCAACTCGTTACTTTCCACTCGTTAAAGTCTTTCCTCAAGCTGTGAGACCAGCGATGCGAATGTGTCCAGTGCCGCCTGAATCGGTTCTGAGCTTGCCATGTCCACACCGGCTACACGGAGACTTTCAATCGGGTATCTTGAGCCGCCGCTTTTCAGGAACTTGAAGTAATCTTCCTTTTCTTTTTCGCCGCCGTTTGTCACACGTTTTGCGAGGGCGAGGGACGCGGAGATTCCCGTGGCATATTTGTAGACATAGAACGCGTTGTAGAAATGCGGGATGCGGAGTCCTTCCATGTCGCTTGATTTTTCAAAATGCATCTCGGGTCCGAAGTACTGCTCCAGAAGCTCGCGGTAGATTGAGCGGAGTTTGTCAGTCGTCAAAGGAATTCCCTGCTCAAGGCTCTCGTGTGTCTTAAGCTCGAACTCTGCGAACATGGTCTGACGGTGCAATGTGGCAAGGATGTCGTTCGCGCGCATGGACAGAAGATATGTCGCAAGGTTTGTGTCGCCCTTTGCGTTTGCCTCTTTGAGCATGTACTCAAACACAAGCTCCTCGTTGAATGTGGATGCGACTTCAGCCTCGAAGATGGTGTACTCGTAGCTCATGAAGGGATTGTTGTGGACGCTGAACCATGAGTGCATGGAGTGTCCTCCCTCGTGTGCCATCGTGTAAACATCGCGGATTGTGTCCTCGTCGTAGTTCAGAAGAATGTACGGATATCCCTTGTAGCAGCCGGAAGAGAATGCGCCGGAATTTTTTCCCTTGTTCTCATAGCGGTCAGCCCATCCGTGCAAAAGTCCGTTGCAGAGAGTGTCGGTGTAATCTTTTCCAAGGACGGAAAGCGCGTTTCTGACAATCTCCACGGATTCCTCATAGGTGATGTGGCTCTTTACTGATTTTACAAGCGGCACGTAGACATCGTAATGACGGAGATCATCCACGCCGAGAACTTTTTTTCTGAGCGAATAGAATCTGTGAAGCGGCTCCAGATTTTTATGCACGGTATCAATCAGATTGCGGTAAACTTCCTCAGGCACCTTGTTTCCGAAAAGTCCCGCGTCGAGAGATGATTTGTATCCCCTTGCGCGTGCGACGAAAACATCGTTGGCGACGGATCCAGCGTAGAGTGCTGCGAGCGTGTTCGCATGAGACTCATACACTGCGTAGAATTTTTCGTAGGCTTCCTTTCTCACCTCGCGGTTCTGGTTCTCCAAGAAATTGCTCCATGTCCCGTGAGTGAGTGGCAGGTCCTTTCCGTCAACCTTTACCGTGCCGAAATTCATGTCCACGTCATTGAGCAGACTGAATGCGTTGTCGGCGGTGGATGCCGTCTCGGAATGAAGGGCCATGATTCTCTCTTCCTTTTCAGAAAGCGCATGTTCCTTTCCGTGCAAAATCTTTTCTATATAAATGCGGTAGTCGGCGAAATCATCCTCCGAAATCCACGCCCTGATTTTTTCATCGGGGATTGAAAGAAGCTCGGGAACATAAAAGCTTGTCTCGGCACCGCATTTTGTGTATGCCATCATCGCACGATTCACTTTGTCCTGCGCGTCAGCATCACCCTGGTCAGCCTCGTGCAAAAGACTCGCGTAGTGATAGACATTTTCCATCAGGCGGTCCAAAGCCTCGTCAGCATGAAGTGCCTCCAGAAGAGTCTCCTTGCTTTCTCCCAGGCGTCCCTTGAACGCGACGAGTTTTTCAGTGGCGGCGGGAACAGCTTTCAAATCAGCTTCCCATTCATCATCAGACTTATAAATTGCAGACAGGTCCCACTTGTATTCAGCGGGCACGTCTTTTCTTAAAGGAATAGTTTCTTTGCTCATGTAGTAAGTGTAGCACAACTGCGGATTTTTGAAAATAGGTGGGCTTGAAAAAAAATCGAAAGTAATTCATAATGCATGGCATGGGGGATCGGTGTGGGAGCATTTAAAAATGTACCGAAGAAAAAATTAATCTCAGTATGCGCGTGGGGAATCGCGGCCGTAGTTTCTGTCGCCGTCTTTTGTTTTCTTCAAATCAAGACTGACGCAAAATCCGCGGGGGCTGTTGTTTCAAATGACAAGATTGATTCCACTGTGCTTCCTGAGCCAAGGGGTGAAAATCCTTTTGTCGGAAAAATCTATTCATCGCCGGAACGAACCATGAAATATGTCTTTGACTCAGCGGATTCCATGACCATGAATTATCTTCTGCCGCTCGACTCAAAATTCAATGTGCCGGTTTTATTCCGTGTCTCATATTCCGTGGATTCTGTTGACGGAAAAATCTATGCGAAACCAGTAGGCCTCGTCCATGAGGATTCCTTGGTTCAAAGCTCTTCCGAAATCACTTCTCTTCTTGCGGAAAAAATCCTTGATGAGATTCTTTATCGCTATCCGCTGATTCAGGAGGGAGAGAATTTTGCCGACGTGAAAAATCTGCTTGAGCGGCGTGTTGAGAAAATTGTGATGGGAAATCTGTTTGAGATTTTTACCGTGGAATTTTCGCTTATGGAAAAAGGAATCTTTGCCGAGGAACTCCATCCGGAGCATGAGCTGATCCGTAACGGGGGCCTGCGTTTTATTTCCAATGATGACTCAAAGATTTTCCGCATTACTCCGACATCTTTTTATTTTATTTTTGATGACGGAAAGGAATCTGTCTCTTACGGCTGCATTCCTGAGTTTACCGAGTCCAAGTTGGAAAATGGAACCCATGTTGAATGCAGTCTTTTTCTTTTTGATTCGGAACTTGCGACTGGACGAGCGGAGATTTCGGAGGCAGGAAAAATTGAGGCGGAGATTTTCTTTGACGAGAAAACAAGAAGTCCACAGTCCGTGGATGTGGTGATGGAGATTACGGGCGTCCCGGAGTCATTTTGCCTTTTAGCCGGAGAGAGATTTACAACAAGAATAAATTCCGCCGAGTTGCTCTGGTGGTTCAGAATGGAGGACGGCTCAGTTACAGCGTTTTCTGGGACGGGAAAAGAAGAATGAAAAACTGTGCTTCGAAAAGGATGAGCCTTATGAATAGAAAATATTTGATCACTGGATTTTCCATGCTGATTTTTTTGTTCGCAGCATGTGATGAGAAAAGCAGAAATGCCGACCGCAGTCAGACCATGATGGATGTGAAAAGGGACGCGCTGAGCGATTCCGTGTTTGCCGACGAGCTTTCAAAAATGGAATTCAGAAATGACGGAACTGTGTTTGTCTACAGTCATGATGTCGCCGTGGATCCTGATGGAGATTCCTGGGTAAAGGATTTTGAGGGAACATATTCCGCTTTCCCGGAGAAAAATCTGCTCAAGCTGAACGCCACAAAACTCTGCTTTCAAAATCAGACGATGAGCAGCTTTGAGTCTTATGTGCAGAAAAATCTGGATGCGACCGTGGCGAATATTACGGAGATGCTGCTTAACGGTTCTATGGATATGGACAGCGCTTCCCAGAAATATTTTATGGAAATAAACCGGCAGAGCATTGAGTCAATGGGGAAGGCCGCTCTTGATGATACCGTCAACTATCTCTATTATCTTTCTGAGGATGAGAATCAGCTTACGCTTGTGCAGAAAAAATCGGACAACCCGGGAAGCGAGGACATTGTTTTTTCCGAAGATGATTCCGGTGACTACGAGATTGATGTGTATGGCAGTGAGATAATCATTTATCCTCTGACAAAATTGAATTCGGACGGAGAGAGGGAAGAGGTCGGAGAAGAGTCCACGTCATATACGGCTTTCGTTGAGTGGATGGACGGACACAGAAAATTCTCAGGTGCGGTCTACAAAAATTTTGTAATTGAGAACGGTGACAAAACCTACATGAAAATTTCCAAGCCAGGAAGAATCAGCGGGACATTCTCTTTCTCAAGTTCCTACACTGATGCCGGTGAGTCCATCTCAGGAAGCTCTTACATTTTAAAATCCGAGATTGCTTTTGACGAGACTCCTGAAGAACTCTCCAATCTGAAATCCGCGTCCATGTCACAGGAGATGGTAAGCATGCCCTTCGTCTTCGAGCGAGAGTGAGGCGATGTATTCGTTTACGGCTTTTTCCAGTTCGGTGTAAATCAGCTTTGAGAAATAGATGGGGCGGAGGACTTCATCTTCCGGGAGATTTTTTGAGAGTGAGTCCAGCTGTCTCTGCGTGGGAAATACAAGGGCTGCGGCGTCCTTTCCTTTTGATGAGAGAATCTGTGAGTCAATCATTTTGAGCTCCTGAGAGACGGCGGGGATTTTCGTTCTGTCCCGGATTCCTTTTTCACAAAGTGAGCGTCCTTTTTTTGAAAGCGATTTCAACTCGCGTAGATTTCCAACGAAGGTTCTGAATACCTCCTCGAATTTCGGCGTGCCATTTTCCTCGGCTTCCTTTTTTATTCTCAGCTTGTTTTCCTCAGCTCGTTCAAAAAAGATTCTTTTAATCTCACTCAGGTCGGGGCCGGAGCAAAGTGTGTCGCAGTCGGCAATCTCAATTCCGTTTATGGCCATGCTTTCCGGTGTGAGCGTGTATGTGAGCTGTCCGTCCTGCCTTGCCTTGCCGCACGATGTTTCAAACCACCATGAGAAAAGCGACATCCGTGAGTCGGTGAGAATTTCGTTTCCGTTGTAATCCCTTGCGATTTTCGGATTTGCTCCGAGCAATGCGTTGACTCCGTCTGTCTCCGCCGTGTGAAGCCGCATGGAAGTTCTGTGCGCTCTTTCCTCAAACTGTGAGCCGCGTATGTGTGTCTGTCTTCCGGGGAATCCCAAATCCATTCCCGCGATGTAGATTTTTCCCGCGCCGCATTTTCTTGCAAAGTCCCACGCCGTTGTGGTCACGCTTCCACCCGCACCGAGCTCTCCTTTTTTGCCCATGATTTTTTCAAAGTACTGTCCGATCGGGAAAAGGGAAGAGCACAAAAGAATCTCCTTGCAGGGGAAACGGAAAACGGACGGCCATGCTGCGCTCTCGGTAATCAGTATGGATGATGGGGATGCCAAAAACTCAAGGTGCAGGGCACATGCGTATTGCGGGTCAACGAGGATCACAAAGTCTGGCTCAACTCCATACTCAAGGCAGGAGTGAAGGGCTGTGTCCACACATACAAGGACAGCTCGCTTTTTCAACTCGGGAAGTTTCGGCAGAATTTTCTCAAGGCTTGGTCCGGCGGCGATTATTATGAAGGGAAGGGTGGTCGGGAGATTCTGTGCTGCGTCAAAAAATCTGCTTACTCCTCCAAGCTCACCCATCTTCGGAAGATTCTTGCATGAGTTTGAAAGCCAGAGATGTGCGAATTTCTCAAGCGTGTTCGTATTCACCTCTTCCTTCTGGCGGTTTCTCTTGCACAAATCTGTGACTACGGAAAAATATTCCTTGGCGTGTGCAATCTGGCCGGGGACGCTGAAAAAGATGATTTTGTCCTGCTGGAATTTACGGATCAAGGAAGCTGCCGTCTCCTCGTCGGTTCCGATTGCGAAAATCACTTCGGGATGTCTGATTACGTCGCTCCAGTCCAAGACCGAGAGTGCCTGAAAAAAATGCACGGGGCTTGCCTCAACTATTACGATCGGCGTGGAAGGAGATTTTTTTGCCGCGGCAATTGGTGCATATCCGAGGCCGCATGAGAGAAATACCGCAGCCGAATTCTCGTCGCTTATTTTGGAAGCTGCCTGTTGTGCCTCTCTGTCCGGGGCGTATTTTGAGTGGAGCGTCATTCCGTTTTCGCTCGCCGTGGGAAGTCCGTTTTTTGCCTCAGTCACATCCATCGGGGAATTAATTTTGCCGGACTCAAAATCTGCAATCAGCGGGGAAAGCATTTCGTGAAGTCCGGGAAATCTTTCCTTGAAGAGAGTGATGTTTTTATTCCAGATTGAGTTCAATGGTCATTCCCTCCACGATGGGTGAGCCGGGCGCGGGTTTCTGGCTTACGACCCAGCCCTCTCCGTTTACGACGAACTTGAGTCCGGGGTTGCTCTGGAGAAGCGGAATCAAATCTCTCTTGGGACGGCCGAGGAAATCTGGCACGATGTCGTCAATTATCAGAGGTGTGTTTTCGGTGATTGAGACAAGTCCCGTGTGCTCAACAGCCGGAGCCGCGTCACGTGTCATTCCCAGGTGGTCGATTATCTCATCCGCAGCTTCCCTGATTACAGGAGCAACAATTCGTCCCGCGTATGTCTCGCCCTTCGCTTTTTCAACCACGATGTAAAGAACAATCTGCGGCTCCTCCACCGGGAAGATTGCCATACAGTTCGAGATAAAATCAGTCTCGCTGTAACCGCCGTGGATTGGATCCGCCATCTGCGCCGTACCTGTCTTTACTCCGATGGAAATGTCTCCAAGGGCTGCCCTGCTTCCGGTTCCTTTTTCCGCCGTGCTTTCCATGCAGCTCAGAAGATATTTCGCCGTGGATGCCTTCAGAATTCTGTCTCCGTATTCGGGCGTGTGGTTGTATTCCACCTGTCCGTCCTTGTCCTTGATTCTTTTCAGGAACGTGAGCTTGGGAGGAAGTCCCTTGTTCGCAATCACCTCGGCGGCCTGAACCATCTGGAGTGCCGTTACGGTAAGCTCCTGACCGATGGACATGGTTGCCTTTGTACGTGCTGACCATGATTTTGCGTCGGGAGTTTTTACATAGCCGGTTTCCTCGCGGGGAAGCTCAACTCCGGTCTTTTTGCCGAATCCGAATTTGTCTATGTATGAGAGGAATGTGTTCGTGTTCAGAAGGTCGCTCATCTGTGCGAACGCGTCGTTGCAGGAAAGCTCCAGCGCGCCCCTCACCGAAAGATAGCCGTGGTGGTCCAGACAGCTGATGCGGATTGTCTCGTTGTGGTTCGTCGTCCTTGTGTAGAGTCCGTCGCAGAAAAAGAGCGTGTCCTCGTTGATGACTCCCGAGTCAAGGTATGCCGCCGCCGAGAAGATTTTGAAGACGCTTCCGGGTTCGTAAGTGACCATGGCGGGCCGGTCGATTTTCTGCTGTGACGTGGATTTCGGATATGTGTTCAAATCCGCGGAGGGAAGGCTGATGTAGCTCAGTATCTCTCCTGATTTCGCATCCGCCGCAATGAGCATGAAGCTTTCGGCCTGTGTCGTTTCCATTGCGTTCTTGGAGATTTTCTCAAGCTTGTACTGCAGGTCGGAGTCTATTGTCAGGTAGATGTTCTTTCCATATATTGTGGGCTCCGTCTCTCCTTCCTTTACTTCGGGGGAAAGCAAATCCTCCATGGAGTATTCGATTCCGCTCAGTCCGCTTCCCATCGTTCCCATGTATCCCACGAGCTGGCTCGCAAGGTCGTTCAGGGGATAGATTCTTCCGGGGAGCTGGTCAAAGCGGCAGAAGTGTGAGAAATCGTGGTCGCGTATAACCGCCATGAGACGGTCGCACTGTTCCTGAGAGATGTGCTTTTTGATGATTGCGTACTGGGCTTGACGGCGCAGGTTGATTATGTTCTGTATGTCGATGGACCTCATGCCCACTTCCTTGCTGATTGTGTCCGCGAAATATTTGGGATCCTTAATCAGCTTGGGTGTGACGCCGAAGTGATAGAAATTCGTCTGTACCGCGAGTGGCTTTCCGTTCCTGTCCACGATGGAGCCTCTTTCCACGGACGGTGTGGGAGCGGGAGGTGCGGGCGGAGTTCTGAGCGAGAGTCTCCCGTAAGTAAAAATTATGACCAGAAGCATGAAAGCTATGGCCGCGAATAAAAGATAAAGACGCTTCTTTATTAGAAAGCCGTTCGTCTGCATAGTACTTTTCCCAAAATGTTTTTTACGGGAACAAACCCGTATTTTCTCGAATCAACCGAGTCTGAGTAATTGTCACCAAGGGCAAGAATCGTTCCTTCAGGTACCGATGTGCTGTCTTTCATCAGGTGATACTGGTCCACCGTCAGCGGAATGAGCAAATCACCGGCCCTTAGAGTATATCCTGAATCGAAGGAATAATCCAGTACGCAACCACCGACTGCGGCACATCTTTTGATTACCATGTGTCCGTCAATCATGTAGATAACCACGTCGCCCACCTCAGGATATTTCCACTGTACGAATGTAGAGTCTCCGAACGGGACGTCCAGACCGTAAGCCGCCTTGAGGACAGGGACAATATCTCCTTCTTTAAATGTCGGCTCCATGGATTTTCCCTGAATATGCAGAAAGTCCAAAATGAAAAATTTTATGAGGAGTCCGGCTGTGATTCCTGCAAAAAAAAATGCAAAAATATGTAAAATTTGCGGAATTTGTTTTGACTTCATTTCCGTTTTATTCTAATATAGAGTAAGGATTATGTCGATAGATACGTTATGGAAATTATAAATTATTCAGAAAACGCTATATATTCAGGTCAGAAAAACCGGTTCAGATTTACCGGTAACAGAATAAATCAGTCCCGCTATTCTTCTGCGGCCATTGTGATGCCCAGGAACTACGGCGCGAGGAATTTTGTCCTTACAGTAAAATCCGCTTTTTCTACATTTTTTAAGATTTTTTTAACAATTTGCAAGTTTATTTGGATCGTGCCTGCCGTTGCCGCGTGCATTTACTATCCGTGGAAATCTGTGGAGAAAATGGCGCATGAGAAAAGTTTTGCGCTTCCCGTGGAACTTGACGCTGACAACGAGAGGTCCTTCGCTTATCTGGACGAAGCCATAGCATCCTTTGCGCGTGAGACAACCACTTATCTTGATGACCAGGGAAATGTCGTTGACGAGGACGGAAATCTTCTTCTTAACGACGCTGTCTTGGGAGGATTCAAGGCCGAGATCCGCTACGGATGGCACACGATGAAGAAGGGCGAGAAGATTGCGACTGTCTGTGCCAACAACAATATCACCCTTTCAACCCTGCTTGCGGCGAACCCCACCATTATTGATGTTACCGAGGTTCCTGCTGGAATGAAAGTCAAGATTCCTTCGATGAATGGAATTATTTATACGGTTTCCTCCGGAGATTCCCTGAGCCGCATCGCCAAAAAATATAATGTGACCCAGGTTGACATTGAGGACGTGAACAATCTCGTCTCCGCGAATCTTGAGAAGGGACAGCAGCTTTTCATTCCGGGAGCCAAGCTTTCCGAGAGCGTCATTGAGAAGGCAATGGGTGAGAAGTTCATCAGCCCGCTCAAGGCAAAGTGGTACGCTACGTCCGCTTACGGATCAAGAATTGACCCGATCTCCAAGGTGCGGAAGAATCATACCGGAGTTGACATGGCCTGTCCTACGGGTACTCCGATTTATGCCGCGATGAGCGGAACCGTCTCCACATCCGGCTGGAGCAATGTCTACGGATATTACGTAATCATCAAGCACAAGGACAACTACCAGACCCTTTACGGACACATGAGCAAAATCATCGCGCAGAAGGGAGCGAAGGTCAGCCAGGGAGAGAAAATCGGACTCGTCGGAAGCACGGGATACTCCACCGGACCACACCTGCACTTCACGGTCTACAAGAACGGAGCTTTGGTAAATCCTGTTTCCGTAGTCTCTGCTCTTAAGGGTCGCTTCTAATAAGGAAAGCTTCTGAAAATCAGTCTTTCGATTATATTCTTAAATTCCATATCAGGGGGCTTGCGGCGGATATGAAGTTCTGTTTCCTTAAAAAAGCGGGGCTCGCACTGGGGCTCGTTTTCTCGTCATTGACTCTTCTTCACGCGAAGGTTGCCTTTGAGGTTCTTGATTTGAACGATGACAGCCAGCTTCTTTTTTCCGTGCGTCAGAATTTTCCCGGCACACCAGAATACAAAAGTCTTTTTATTGGCAAGTTAGGCAAAACCTCGGTCGAGAAGGAGCCGGAGTTGATTACCTGTTTCCCCGAGGAGATGGAGATTCTTGACGGAGGACGCACAATCCAGCTCAGGAACCGCTATGGAACTGCTCGTTACAGCATGGACACATCATCGCTGCGGTGGACGGAGAAAGCGAAGAAGATTCCCGTGGAGTACGCTCATACCGGAAGCGCGTGCGAAAGTCCTGACGGAAAATGGGTCTGCTATGTGGAGCAGAAAAATCATGGGTCGGGAAAGCTTGTCCTGCAGCAGGTTTCAACCGGTAAGGTTCTGGTTCTTGCGGAGAGGATTCCATTTACTTACGGAAGTCTCCCGGTAAAATGGGCTCCTGATTCCGCCTGTCTTTTGTACGAGAACTCTGGCTCTGTTTATTTTGCGACTCCTGATGCGATGTTCCGCGGCATATCCATTTCCGAGGATTTGAGAAAAATCGGGAACGGCACAATCAATTCAGTGCAGTGGACTCCCGGCGGAAATATTTTTTACATCAGCGGCGACATAGTTTACAGGATTCAGGAAAATGAGCTTTACACACGTGGTCTCTATTCGGCTCTGGTCGGTTGCGGTGTCGCTCTCTCACGCTTGCCCTCTGCGTTTAATCCCGTGCATGGAAGATTCTGGTGCAAGGACGACGGCAGGGAGATTGTGACCGTCAGCTCGGACAAGATTGCGGCTCTGTATTCGATTCCTACCGCATTTGATTTTGCGGACATGAAGGGAATGTATCCTCTTACGGGACTTTCCGGTTCCGCGCTTGATTACGATGTCTTTTGGTCGGATGAGGGTGCCGTGCTCTGGATTGACAGTCTGAGCTATGAGAAGGGAAAACGCTCCGGTGCATTCTACAGGCTGGCGGATAAAATGAGCGTCGTAAGGGATTATCAGGACGTGTCTAAGCCTGTGGTCTCTCCCGACCGAAGGAGCATTGCTTTTGTCTCTGGAAACACGCTCTTTGCCCTTGATTTGAAAAAATGGACCCTGCGCGCGAGATTGGACGGTGAGAAGGCATATTCCATAAAATGGAAGGGAAACGCCTCGTTGATTGCCGGTGGACAGCGCTCCGTCTTTGAGTGGATTCTGCCATCTGCGGGAAAAGGAAAGGTCGGGACAAAATCCGTGCTTCTGCTTTCGTCGGTGGACTCGGTTTCGTGGAGGAATGGAAAAATCACTTCCGAGATTGACGGACGAAGATTCGAGTATGATTTTTCACTCAGGTCATGGAGCTTGAGCAAGGACTTGTCATCTGGGGCGGGACTGTCTTCCATGCCGCATTCATCGGTGAAAAACTCGCGCTTCCGTGCATATACCACAGCCGCACAGAACACTCTTTATGAAAATGCAATTTTTGTACGCTCGCTCTCAGGTCCTGCCGTGACGTATCCGCTTTATCAGGAGACGCAGACTGTGAGCCCCGGTACGAAAAGGGTGTCGCTTGTTTTTGATGCGACCGAAAGCTCGGAAGGTCTCGCGCAGGTTCTTGCATGGCTTGAGAGATTCGGAATCAAGGGAACTTTCTTCATTAACGGTGAGTTTATCCGAAGGTGTCCTCAGGAGACAAGACAGATTCTTGCGAGCGGAAACGTGTGCGCATCGTCTTTTTTCAGCAATGCCGACCTTCTTACCCAGACTTTCAGGATAGACGCCGGATTTATCAAGCGGGGACTTGCGAGAAACGAGGATGAGTTTTTTGCCGCAACCGGTGGAGAACTGGCTCTGCTTTGGCATGCTCCGAACTACAACGCGAATTCAATGATGAGGCAGGCGGGCGAGGAGTCCGGATATGTTTACGTGGACGCATGGAATAAATGCAACGACAGAGTTTCACTTGAACAGGCCATGCTGAGCGGAGGAAAGACTGTCTATTTGGATGCGGGCGCAATCATCGAAAAAATGGAGGCTGACTTGCACGACGGCATGATAATCCCGGTGAACGTGGGTAACGTAAACGGAAGCCGCACCGACTATCTCTACGAAAAGCTGGACCTGCTCATCTCCACGATTTTGGACTCCGGCTACGAAATCTGCGAGCTTCGGGACCTTCTCGGGAAATGAGTCTTGATAATTGACAGTGGAGTTTTTCTCTAGGGATTCAAGCTTTTTGTGTCAGTTTCTCTATTTCGGATTTTCCCCATTCCAAGACTTTTTTCATATCGTTCAAGGCTTTTTGGGTCATGGTTTCATCCACGAAAACCTCTTTTGGATAGCGGACTTTTACACCGTATGGGGTAAGATCTGAGCATGCATTGTAAATGATGTCAGAAATTTCAATGATCTCAGAAAGAGAATCTGCCAGTAGTGCAAGGTCATGAGTTTTCTGGACATCCACATTTTCGGAGATAGCGATTTGCAATGCCTTTAAAATTTTTTCCGCAGCTTGCTGGCAATGATAACAGATGAGTTCAAGCGGTTTTGGATGCATATTTTCAAAGGTAAATGAAGCCATATTTGCATCCATGTCTGCAAATTCAATCCAATTTTTTACAAGGCTTTCATTTTTCATAAAGGATTACTCCATCGCGGAAAACTTCACGCTCAAGCGTCGGTTGGTTTTTGAGTCGCTCAAAGGAGCTTTCATGTCCGACAACAATGTCTACAGGGGTCTTGCGTATTCCACGAAGTGAACGGTAAGCCTTTTGACCAAGAAGAATCTCATTTCCTGCGTCATCTGGCATGACTATATAAAAATCATAGTCACTGTCGGCTCTCTGGGTATTTTTCGCATAGGAGCCGAAAAGATAGATTCGATTTGGATTCATTACGGTTTTTAGCCGTTCGTTTATAAGTTTTGCCTCTTCTGTAAGCATGATTCAACCTCCAGCTTGTTTCATTATACCATAGATTCAAGCTTTTTGGTCAATCTTTTAAAATCGCATCCAGCAGTATCTCATCGAGCTTGCCGAGGGTGCGGGTGAAGAATCCTCCGAGCTCCACGGTCCGGTCGGCGACCAATGGAACCACTCTCAGGACCTCGTCGTCAATCATGTAGGTGATTGTGCCGTATTGTTTTCCACACTCAATCTTTCCGTAGAGGTACCTTGGAACGTCTGCACGCACGTATACGCTCGCTGCGGCTCCTGTGGGTGAGTCACTTGTGATTCTCGGCACGGTGAAGGTCTCGTCTAGGGCAGGAACAAGCTTTACGGATTTTTCCGCTCCACCGAAGATTCCCACGGTGAACTCATGCTTGTCGTCTCCTGTCGGCGCATGGTAGTCTGCGTAATGGGAGAACGCGTAGTTGAAGAGAGTCATGTTGTCGCTCACCCTGTATGTGTTTCCGTCCACGGTGTTGTTTCCGGGGCCTCCCATCGTGACTGAAAGGAACCTGGTGCCGTTCATCTCTGCCGTTACGGAGATGTTGTAGCCGCTTTCGTAGATGAATCCGGTCTTAAGTCCGTCGCAGCCCTGGATTTTGGAAAGTAGCTTGTTCGTGTTGTTCTGTGTGTAGGAGACTGGAGTGGAACCGTCCGGCATGTTTTTTCTTGTGGGATAGCGCAGGCTCGGCTTTGCATGGAATTCCTTGAGTGCGTCGGGGAAATCAAGGATGTACTGACGGGCAAAGAGCGCGAATTCCCTCGCCGTGGTAAGGTTTTTTTCGCTGTATCCGCTTGATTCGACGAACACTGTTTTTTCAAGCCCCATGCGCTTGACGGCTGCGTTCATGCGGTCAACAAAATCTTCCATATTACCCGCAACGTAATTTGCCACTGCGATTGATGCGTCGTTTCCGCTGGCAATGGCAAGTCCCAGAAGCAGCTCCCTTAGCGTAACTATGTGTCCCTTGGCAAGATGCATCCTTGAAGCGTCCGCTGGCAGATTGACTTCCCAGCTTTCGGGAGGGAGGGGCACAACGTCGTCAAGTGAAATGTCCCCGCGCTTTACGGCCTCAAGAACCACGTACATCTCCACGATTTTGGTCATGGATGCCGGCGGAATCTGCTGGTCGGCGTTTTTCTCCCAGATTATGCTGCCGGTCTTTACGTCCACGATGATGGCGCTCTGTGCGGCAATCTCATACTCATCAAGCTCAAAGTATTCCTTGGGAAGGGGAGTGAGCTCCACGGATTTTCTCTCCGGATAAAGCGAGTCCAGAACTCCCGTAAGATTTTTCTCCTGCTCCAAAGTCCTGTCACCGAGCGGCGGAGTCTTTATGACCGACTTTGCGTTTACAGGCAGGGCGACACCGAGTGCCACAATCAGGGCAAGCGGAATCCCGATGCAGAATGCCTTCACCGCCCTTGAACCTTTCTTCCCAGATTTTTTCTCATCTCTCTTTTTATTTACCTTCTTATTTTTAGCCATTATCTTTCTCCTACTCTAACTTTCCGTTTTCCACTCTCAACTTTCAACTTTCAACTTTCCACTTTCATCTTTCCACTTTCATCTTTCCACTTTCATCTTTCCACTTTCATCTTTCCACTCGAGAGCTTCTGTTCCTGAGCATCATATCCGCAGCCGTAATCGCTGCCATGGCCTCAACCACGGGGACAATCCTCGGACAAAGGCACACGTCGTGTCTTCCCTCTATCTCAATCTCACACTCTCTCATGGATGTGTCCACGGTGGACTGCCTCTTGAAGATGCTAGGCACAGGTTTTATCGCAAGCCGGAACACAATGTCGTCGCCGCGTGTGATTCCTCCGAGTATGCCCCCCGCATGGTTCGAGACAAATGCAGGTCCCTCGCGCATGGGGTCATTGTTTTCGCTTCCGGTCAAATCAGCCGCATGAAATCCCTCGCCGAACTCAATTCCCTTTACGGCACCGATGGAAAGCATGGCTGAGGCAAGAACCGCGTCCATCTTGTCAAACACAGGCTCACCAAGACCTGCCGGAAGTCCTGAAATCCTGCATTCGATTATTCCTCCGGCGGAGTCTCCGCTTTTCCTTAGCTCCTCAATTTTTTCCATCATACGCTCAGCCGAAGCACAGTCAGGAACTCTCAGCGGATTTCTATCAATCTCCTCCAGATTGATTTTCTCGCACTGGATTCCCGCAGCCCTCACCGTATATGCCTTGATCTCAACTCCGCTCATGGAAAGGAACATCTTCGCGACCGCACCCGCAGCAACCCTTGCCGAAGTCTCACGTCCGCTTGATCTTCCTCCCCCGCGGTAGTCCCTTATGCCGTATTTTTCGTGATATGTAAAATCAGCGTGTCCCGGCCTGAATTTGTCCATGATTGATGAGTAGTCCTTGGATTTCTGGCTGGTGTTCCTTATCTCAATGGCAATCGCAGTGCCCGTGGACTTTCCCTCGAATACGCCGCTCAAAATCTCAGCCCTGTCAGCCTCGCTTCTTGACGTGACGGCCGCATTGAAAATCTCCTTGCCCTGTGAGTCTGTCTGCCTAGCTCCGGGTTTTCGTCTGTCCATCTCGGACTGTAAAAAATCAGCGTCGATCGGAACCCCCGCGGGACATCCGTCAATGATGCATCCGAGCGCGACCCCGTGACTTTCGCCGAATGTCGTTACCCTGAAAGCCTCTCCAAATGTGTTTCCAGCCATTACTAACCCCTTTTGTTCAGTATACAATATTTCTGCTTTAACCTCAAGTTGTACCACTGTACAGATTTTTGAATTATTGATAAAATGTATATGGACTGTCATGTCCCGGATTTGGGGCAAACAGATTCATTTTTGTAGGAAGAGTGAGATGGACGGACAGCTCGTATTTTTTGAGAACGGAAATATATGCTTTGACACATACATGACCCAGGGATCCTTCGCGAAATCCCGGATGGCGGACCACATGGAGGAAAACGGCTGGCTCGCGCAAAAGGACGGCGGACAGTGGAATTTTTCCGAGTGGCGTTTTACCGGCACCAGAGCCCGTATGTCTGAGTCTGGCCCTGTGACTGAGACCGTGATTCTTGAGGGAGCGGGATTTGCTGGACGCACGCTGAAAGATTTTTTTGACCTGGATTTTTCAAGGGAGCTCGGCAATGCGGAGAAGGCGTTTGTAATCTATGCTGCTGCAAAGACTTGTTCGGCTCTGGAGGCTGCCTCAAAGCAAAAGATTGACGTGGCGAACATAGGCGGCGGAGGAATCTATCTTTCGGCTGATTTTTCCAAGATTCTCTTTTTGCCTAAGACTCTTTTTGAAAATGCCGTGGAAAGCGGAGGGGAGACGAATTCCTCCGAGCAAAACGGAATTTATGTGAATCCGACCTTGCATGGAAGCGCCGCAATCAATTTCACTCAGTCCGTCATAGCGTATCGCGCGCTCACAAGGGAGTTTCCGTTCAAATCACTGAAAACCAACGAGCGTCTCACTGATTATTTCGACCGCAATTATGAGCCGCTTAGGAACAGAATCTGGGCGCTGGATGAAAAGCTCTCTTTCTTCGTAGACAATGCCTTGCAGAGAAAATCCGGATTGAGAAAACACGGTGCGGGTAAGGCCCGTGGCAGCAGTCTTACGGAAAAAATCGGAGGCATTTTGAGCGAGGATTCGGACAGAAAATCTTCCATAGACGACGGTGATTTTTCACTCACGTTCCCGATGGTCAGTCTTTACAAGGAGCTGGGACTCAACGAAAAGGGTGAGATTCCCGCCGGTGGTGTTCTTTCGCCGGTGATACGCAAGTCAAATATGTCGCAGGAGGCCTTCGAGGAAAATGCGTTCAAGGAGAAATCCCGCTTTCAGTCCCGGCTTGCATTGAAGAGATGGTTCAGGGCAAAACGCACCCCGATAACGGCTGTCTGCGCAATCTGTCTGGGACTTTTGGTTGTGGGGGCAATGTATTTTCAGGGGGATTCCACGAACCCAACGTCAAAGGGACTCACTTCGTTCGAGACCGTGGAGATGTTCTACAGCGCGGTCAACAATCTGGACGTTTCCTCCATGCAGGGATGCTCTAGCGGAAGCAAGATAAACGAGTTTGCTGACATGGTGAGCACTGTGTATGTAGCCGCCAAAAACCGGTATGCCTATAACGTGAAGGATCAGACCGTCTCTCCGGCGAAATGGATGAATTTCAACTTCGACGGCAATTACAACATGTTCGGGCTTACGGATTTCAACATAAACGACAGCAAGGGCAGCGTGTTCTTTTCCGGCCCCCTGAAGAATTCCCATCCAAAGGCGGTTTCGGAGGAAGACGGACGTGCCGTGAAGGACAAGGACACAAGGGATTATACCGTGACTTACAATCTGGTTTTCAGCGACAGCGAGGAGACTCTGAGTGTGGAGCGCAGGACTGATCTTGTGCACTTGCTTTTCCACAAGGACCGTTGGATCATTACGGCCGTACAGACCAGCGATGATTCCGTGGAGCACGTGGATTACAGGCGTTTTTATGCTGATTATCTTGGCACTTTCGAGGACAGGGAGAAAAATCCCGTAATATCGGCCAATCTTCTGCGTCCCGACTATCCCTGGATTCCTACGAACAGCGAGATACAGGAAGCCGGTGTGGTCCTTGAGCAGGAGCGGGAGAGGGTGACCTATTAGTTGGACGCGGGGCAAATCCTCCGGGACAGTAACAAAAAAAAGACTCCCGCCGTTTTTAAGCAGGAGCCTTGATTTTATGGTGCCGTTATGGCATCAGTCTTATTTCTTCTGGATCTGGAGATCACCGCCGCCCACTTTGATTGTGAGGAGGGAACCCTTTGAGTCCTCGGTGAAGTCTGAGCGGAAGCGTCCCTTGTCAACGGAACCTGCTGTCCAGAGAACCGCGTTTGAAGGAAGCTCGACCTCAGCCTTTCCTGAGCTTACGTAGATTACGGAATCCTTTTCAAACATTGTGTCAAAGGAAATCTTTGCGTCTGCCTTGTCTGTGTTGACGGAAACCTTCTTTGCCTTGAGTCCTTCCGCAGAGACCTTTCCCTTTTCAGTTTCCAGAGTAAAGTCGGCAGCTTCCAAATTCTTGAGGCTTACGGCTCCGTCCGCGCTTATGAGCTTGAAGTCCTTGTCCATCTCAATGTCGCTGAGATCCACGTCTCCCTTCTCAGATTTGAGCTCCAGGCTCTGTCCATTGATTCCGCTGAGGGTGATTGCTCCCTTGTCTCCGGTGATGACGGAAAGTTTCTGGATGTTTGCGTCGGTGAGGATGATGTCGGATGAGTCTCCTCCGATTTTTACTTCTTGAAGCTTGAGGTCTTTTGGAAGTGAGAGGGTTACTATGCAGATTCTGTTTTGCAGTTTGACGCTCTTTTTGTCCTTCTGCTCGATCTTTATGCTCTTGGAGTCAAATGAGACCTGGGGAACTGCCGTCATATAGTTTGAGTCAATCCTGATGGAGATGTTCTCCTCTTCTGTTCTGTTGATTACAAGATTTTCGGCCTTGAGCGCGATTGTTACCTTTTTGATTGAGCCTGCGGGCTGTCCCTGCTGGAATACTACCTTGGTATCTGACGATGGTACTTCGTCCGCTGCAAGAAATGATGTACCAGCCGTAAGCAAAGCTGCCAGTACCAGTGCGATTTTTTTCATTATGAAGCCTCCGTTTGGAAAAAATGTTGTGGATACCTCCGAAAAAAGCTGTTTCTGGAGATATGCCTATATCAATATAATACACCCGTTTTTTAAAAGTTACAAGTTTATTTTTTTGAATGAAAGCATAATTTTGACTGATCCCATATTGCTACGCACTTGCTTGCAATATGTCCCTTCGGCTTCAAACCCAGCAATCTTATTGTTAAAAGGTAATCGCTTTAAAAAGATAAAAACTCAATCTTGCGATTGAGCTAGAACGCCCCCTGCTGGGTTTGGTGGCCGGCCTACGGTCGCTGGATCCTCCCCCTGGTCGGCGCTCCCTACGGCTTCAAACCCAGCAATCTTATAGTAAAAGGATAATCTCTTTAAAAAAAACAAAGCTCAATCTTACGATTGAGCTAGAACGCCCCCTGCTGGGTTTGGTGGCCGGCCTACGGTCGCTTGCTCCTCCCCCTGGTCGGCGCTCCCTTCGGCTTCAAACCCAGCAATCTTATTGCTTAAAGAAAATCTCTTTAAAAAAACAAAAGTCCAATCTTGCGATTGGACTTAATCGCCCCCTGCTGGGTTTGAACCAGCGACACACGGATTAACAGTCCGTTGCTCTACCGACTGAGCTAAGGGAGCTTCTCGATTGAGAATAATCAAATGATAGTATAAAGGAGAAAAAATGTCAATAGAGCTTTCGTAAAAAAATGAAAAATAAATTTTTTTTTGTGTTTTTGCGGCGGACAGGGCTCACTTGAATCTTCGGGGGAAAAAATGTATAACATAGGAATGAATCAATTCAGGACCATTTTATTTGATTTTGACGGCACTATCATGGACACCTCCGAGGGGATTTTCAATTCCTTCGACTATGCGCTGGAGTCTTTTGGAATAGAGCTTCCGGGGCATGAGGCGTACAGAAAGATGGTGGGACCTCCGCTCATGTACAGTTTCCAGACCTTTTATGGCTTCGACGAGGAAAAGGCCAAGCTTGCAATGAAACGTTACCGTGAGTACTATACGCCGAAGGGAGTGTATCAGGCTTCGGTTTATCCGGGGGTGGCCGATATGCTTCGGGAGCTGAAAAATCGTGGGTACGCCATCTGCCTTGCGACCAGCAAACCGGAGCGTTATGCGCGTGAGCTTCTTGAAAGGGACTCGCTCGACGGATTTTTTACCCTGATTGCGGGAAGCGACATCAATGAGACGCGGGTGAAAAAATCTGAGATAGTCCGTTTTGTTTTGGACAGTCTTGAGATAAAGGAGCCCGGAACCTGCGTGATGGTGGGAGACAGGCTTTACGATGCCGAGGGAGCCGCCTTGAACGGAGTGCCGTGTGTCGGTGTGCTCTGGGGGTTCGGCTCAAAGGAGGAACTGGTGGAGGCAAAATGTATTGCCACTGCCGCGGATACGGATGAGCTTTTGGGACTTTTTCCGGATATTTCATCGCAGCAGGTACAGCCGCTTTGAGCTAGGTGCTTGAATCCGAGATTCTTTAGTTTATCTTTGAATAATTTGCGTTTTTCTGACATAATCTTTCATAATGTGGAAAAATTAACGCAGATTTTTGCACGAAATTGAGCGAAATAAGCATTTTTTCCTTGACAAATTTTGCAACAGAACATAAACTATACACATGGACTTAAGAACAGTATTAACACCTGAAACAGTAGATCTCCATTTGAAGGGATCCACCAAGGAAGAAATTATTGACGAGCTTCTGGACATTCTTGTGAAGGCAGGAAAGGTCACGGACAAGGAAGCCGCTAAGGAATGTGTGCTTGACCGCGAGAGGAAGATGTCAACCGGAATGAAGCATGGAATCGCCATTCCACATGGAAAGACAGACACCGTTTCCGATCTCGTCGCATGCATAGGAATCTCGGACAAGGCTGTTGATTTTGACAGTCTCGATCAGGAGCCGTGCCGTATATTCATAATGACACTTTCGCCCGTGAACAAGACCGGACCGCACCTGCAGTTCCTTGCAGAGGTAAGTCTCCTGTTTAAGTCAGCGGACAAGCGTGCCCAGATTCTGAATACAGCGGACAAAGCGGAAGTCATTCAGATACTTACGGACTAATGTTGAAGCATCCGGTCCTCCGCGAAATGCTCGTGGGGGATTAGGACTTCTGTTTTTTCAAATCTCCTTATTCTTTTTCTCATCTTTTTTCTCTAAAAGCATTTGTTTTTAGAGCTGGTTTTATTTTAAATAGAGCACAAAAATATATTCAGCCGGCATAAAAAAACAGACCCAAAATCCATCTGAATTCCGGGTCTGTCTCAATGTGCTTTTATCTTCGGAAAAGAGCCATTTTCTAGTCTGCGTCACTCTCCAGCATCGTTGCCCTTTCAATCTGCTGCTCTACGAAATGCGCCCTGTTGTGCGAGGGATCGAGCTTAAGCGCATACTGTATGAAGCGTGAGGCACTGTGATAGTCCCTCTGGTAGTAGCTGATTTTGCCCATGCGGTAAAGAATCTCCGCCTTTTTTTCCGCGGATGATGCCCTTCCGGATGCCTTGTTGAGGTAGTCCATGGCGATGGGGGAGCGCTTGTCCCTTGAATAGAGGTTGCCCAGGTTTATGTAAGTGTTCACGACCGACTCATTCTGCCCTGAGACATTCAGCACCGGACTGCGGTCTGCGTACACGTCAAGGATGTGGTCATAGAGTTTCTTCGCGTTCTCATAGTCCCCGTGGTAAATGCGGAACCATGCGGCTGCCTCGCACTCCCACAGGCTCAGAAGATTCATGTTGTCCTCAGGAACGAAGACCTTGGCCTTCTTTTTCTTTCCCGAAAGACTGTCGCGGTGATTTGCCATCTCGTAACGCATGAAAAGATCCTCTGCGTCCGAGAAAAGATCGTTGTTAATGAATGTGGATACGGCGTAGCGTACAATTGGCTCCGGATACAGGTTGTTGCCGGTCTCGCTCTGCTCAAGCATGGTCCAGATTCTCGCGCTCATCCTTGATTTTTCCTCACCCCTGTTTGCCCTTGAGTAGAGCTTTTCCATCATAACTTTCAGTTCGGAGTTGTCGGTCTTTGAGGACAGGGCTTTCATCTGGTCAAGGATGCCGTTCAGGTTGATTTCGGGAATCTCAGCGTCCTTTTCCATTTCCCTGGTCAGAAGTCCTGCTGCACGGATATGGGCTGTCATCGTGTCGTCCGGGGGCCTGTTCATGCGCTCAAGTGCGAACTCACCGTAGGATGCGAGCGCGGGGATGTACTCCGGGTAGTCATTTACGGCCCTGCTCAGGAACTCATACTCGGAAAAAGGGTCCTCCTGGGATTTTGCGTAGATCGCGCTGTTTACGTATACGCTCGGCAGGACTGAATCCGCGAGAGTGCCTTCCTCAATCTCCATGTCAAGGATTTCCTCACGTTTTTGTGCTGAGTCTGAATCCTGTCCCAGAATATAGTAGACATCCGCCAGCAATGCCTTTGTCTGTACCGCCGTGACGTAATCATATTCCTCGTCGTCCTCGTCCAGATCATCCTCGTGCTGGGTGAGTGCGTCCAGACTCTCCGGGAAATGTCCTGCGTCATAGAGAACCTTGCCCCAGAAAAGGGAGTCCTCGGCGTTTTCCGTCTCTCCTGAATATTTGTCCGCAGCCTGTGAGTATTTTCCGCCAAGCATGTCAAGGGTCGCCGCGTTCCAGTTCCACCTGTACTTGCCCGTTCCCAAAAATGCGTCATAGTATATAGAAGAAAATCGTCTGTCCCTGAATACTCTCTGCCTGAGGGCTATATCATCGGGGAATCTCTCGCAGGATTTTTTCCATTCCTTGTCCGCCTTTGTCTTTTTTGCCCCGAAAAGCTCGTTCGCTGATTTTCCGGTCTCCTGTGCGGTGCGGAGGAATGCCTCGGCGTAGATTGAGCCGTATTTCGTTCCCGAGAGATTTTTTGCCTGCTTGAGTGCTTTTGCCGTCTGTCCTTTCTTGAGAAGGAGATTTCCGTAAACGGCGTTCAGTTCCGGGGATTTTTTGTCCTTTTTGAGGGCTTTTTTGACCGTTTTTTCCGCGCGGTTCAAATCTCCGAGCTTCATAAAACGCTTGAACACTCCAAGCTGCTCATAAGTTCCGTCCGCCTGTGTGGCCGCCTGATCCAGAATCGCGATGGCAGATTTTGCGTCACCTGCGGCTATGTAATTGTCGGCGGAATCAAGCATACTCGGAAGCGAGCCGCCCTCAACATGGTTTGAACAGGAAATGTTGCAAACCAGACATGACAAAACCACCGGTACAAAAATCTGCACCAGTGGTCTCCTTCGGATGAGATTCAATTTACTCTTCTCCCGCATTCGTCTCAGCATTAAGTTCTTTCCGTATGTTATCAAGCACAGCATTTATGAATCGGAACGAGTCATCCGTGCCATAATCCTGCGCGATGTCTATGGCCTCGTCAATCACTATGGAGGGATGCACGTCCTTTTGGAACATCAGCGTGAATGTGCTGATTCTCAGGATGGCGAGGGAAACTTTATTTATCCTGCTAAAGTCCCAGTTTCCGGTGAGATGCTTTTGTATCATCTCATCCACTTCGTCCTTATGATTGATGGTGCCTGCAATCAGAGCGCGGGCAAAATCCACCGTCGCAACGTTTTTGTCGTCCTCAGGAAGATTTTCCCACTCCAATTTCAATACTTCTTCAAGAGACCCTCCGCCGTTGTCATAGGAGTAGAGGGCCTGAACCGCCAATATTCGTCCTTTTCTTCGTGACACTCTGGGTTCCTACCAGTTGAGGAGCGATGTGAGTGCTGATCCGGTCTTCTTGCGCTCCACGTTTGCCGGTGTGTCAAGTGATGAGGCGATGTCCTGCGCCGCCTGTGCGAAATACTGGCTCTGCTTCTGGGAAGTCAGCACGCTCTTGATGTACTCGTACACAGTCACGTTTGACTCTGGTGTGATTATGTCGCTGATTGCGAGCATCTTTGCGGAGTACTTTTCCTGGACGGCGTAGAACTGGAAGTCTGTCTTTGTCTCGGTAATCTCTCCGACATATCCCTTTGCCTTGCTGAAAAGCTCCTCGATGTTGTCGTATGACCATCCCAGGATGCGTGCCTGGTCAGTTGTCTTCTGCACAATCATGTTTCCGGCCTGATATTTCTTTCCGTTGTCGGGAGATGCCTTGATTGTGTTCTCCACGGACGGATTCTTCACGTACTGGTTGCGGAGGTCGGTGGCTGTTGCCTTTGCTGTCGCCGCGTCAGTTCCCTTGGGTACTACCACGAGGAAGAGCTTCACCATGTCGTTCCACACGTACTGTGACTTGTTCATGTCGTAAGCGCTGCGGATTTCCTTGTCTGTCGCAGTGACTTTCTGGATGTCCGCCTGTTTCTGTGTGAAAACGTATCTCTGGGCGAGAAGCTGGTTTTTCAGATATGCCTTGTAGTCAGAAAGGCTCATTCCTGAGGATTCCAGAATGTACTCGTTCAGAGTCTTTCCGGTCTGTTTCTTAATCATGTCTGAAAGCTGTGCTTCCGTTACCTGCTGTCCTATCTGCTGTGCGAATGTGCTCAGGAAAGCCGCGTCAACCTCGCTGTCCGTAACGCTTATTCCTGATTTTGCAGCCGCCTGTGCCACGAGTTTTTCCTGAATCAGGCTGTCAAGAAGCTGTGAACGCTGCTCGGGGGTGAGTTTCTGGTTTGCCCCTGCCGCCGCAAGCTGTTTTTCAAGAAATCCAGCACGGGTCTTGAGCTGTTTAAGGGTGATAGTCTCTGATTTGTTCAGTTTTACCACCGCCAAAGGCTGAAGGTCACTCTGTGCGAAGACAGATGCCGTAATTGTCAAAAAAAGTGCGATTCCAATAGCTAAGCGTTTCATATTCATCCTCTTTGTTTAAGTCTTCCGAAATAAAAGCCGGAATGAATCCCGAACTTTCTCTTTCCAGAAGGGGGTGTCTTTCGGCTTCCCCCGTACATTTAATATAACAAACCCCTGTCCCTTTCGTTACAGGGAAAAAACTTTTTCAGGCCAAATTTGCCTAATTGTCAAGCGGCAGTCCACCGGAAATAACCGCGCGGATTCGCCTTACTCCGGCTGACGACGACTGTTCCTTCGTAATCTTGAACTCGCCGATCTGTGCCGTGTGCTGGACATGAGGTCCTCCGCAGACTTCCTTGCTGAACCAGTCGTTCTTCGGGTCACGTCCGATGGTGTAGACCTTGACGCTCTCGCCGTATTTGTTGGCGAAAAGTGCCCTCGCTCCCTCAGCCTTTGCCTGCTCCAGAGTCATAATCTCCATGCTGACGGGCAAATCTTCCTTGATCTTCGCGTTAACGATGTCCTCGGCCTTCTGGATCTCTTCCTTGGTCATCGGTCGGTCGAAGGTGAAGTCGAACCTCATGCGCTCGTTGTTGATGTTGCTTCCCTTCTGCGCCACCTGGTCTCCGAGTACGTCAACCAAAGCCTGCTGCAAAAGGTGGGTAGCCGTGTGGTATTTCGTTGTGATCTCACTCTGCTCTGCAAGTCCGCCCTTTGCTTTTCCCGCGTCAAGGGACTTCGATGCTTCCTGATGCTTTTTCTCCGCTTCCTTGAATCCCTCAAGGTCAACGGTAAATCCGTGCTCGGCTCCAAGTTCCTGTGTGAGCTCCACCGGATAGCCGAATGTGTCGTAAAGTCTGAATGCGACCTTGCCCGAAATCTCCTTCTTGGGGTTCTTGAGCAGGTTGGGGAGAAGCTTCTGGAACTCCGCCTCGCCTTTTTTCAGTGTGTCGCGGAATTTGTTCTCCTCCGCCTTAAGTTCCTTTTCAATCTTCTCGCGGTTGTCGGCAAGCTCAGGATATGCTCCCTTGAAGTTTTCGACCACGACTGACGCGATGGGGCCAAGGAAATCCACGTCGATTCCAAGCTTGAGACCATGACGCACGGCCCTTCGGATGAGTCTTCTGAGGACGTAGCCCGCGCCGAGATTTGAGGGAGAGACACCCCTCTGGTCACCAAGGATGAATACTGACGCTCGCACATGATCCGCGATGATTCTTACGCTCTTGTCCTTTTCGCTGTCGTCGCCGTATTTATATGAAGCTAATTTCTCAATTTCCGCGATGATGGGCTGGAAAACCTCGGTGAGATATACGCTGGTCTTTCCCTGGAGGATGCAGTTGGTTCTCTCAAGGCCCATTCCTGTGTCCACGTTCTGCTTGGGTAGCTTTACGAGAGTCTTTTCGTCAATGCGGTTGAACTGCATGAAGACGTTGTTCCAGATTTCCATCCAGTTCGCGCTGTCGGTCTTTTTGTTGCTGCCCACGGGAGGAAATCCCTCGCCGACCCAGTAGAAAATCTCAGTGTCGGGACCACACGGACCTGTAGGACCTGCCGCCCACCAGTTGTCGCTTGCCGGAAGATACGCAATCTTGTCCTCGGGCATTCCGTTTTCCTTCCAGTATCCCGCGGCTTCGTCATCTCTGGGTGCGCTCTCGTCGCCTTCAAAAACAGTGACGGAAAGCTTTTTGGGATCCAGACCGAGCCAGTCCTTGCTTGTAAGGAATTCGTATGAGAATGCGATGGACTCTTTCTTGAAATAGTCGCCAAGGGACCAGTTTCCGAGCATCTCGAAGCATGTAAGATGGCTGGGATCTCCGACCTCATCAATGTCGCCCGTTCGGATGCACTTCTGGTAGTCAGTAAGGCGTGTTCCTGCCGGATGAGGCTCGCCAAGAAGATAGGGAACCAAAGGATGCATTCCGGCCGTGGTGAAAAGTACGGATGGGTCATTTTCCGGTATCAAAGACTGTCCGGAAATCTCTGCATGATTTTTGCTTTTAAAAAACGCAATGTATTTTGAACGTAAGTCGTTAGCGGTCATAATGTTGCTAGTATATAGAAGAAAAGGGATTTAGTCAATATTTTGCGTTGAATCTGTGCCGTCAATTCTGCCGTAAAAAGGGAAGAATTTATCATGATGAATACCTGTTGAATTTTTTTTTCTTTTGGTTTAGAATCCTTGCGTTTTGTGGCTTCGTATGACGCATCGTTTTTTATGGAAGAGAGGCAGTTTCCCATGGAACGAACCCCGCTTATGTCGATACAGCCGTACTTTGTCCTTGATTCGGATGATTTTTGCCAGCGATTGCTTTTTGAGAACGGAATATCGCATTTTTACAGTTTTTCAAACAGGACGGAATCGGACATCACTGTTCCGGTTTTGACCGACGGATGCAGCAATCTGCTCTTTGAGTACAGGGACGGATCGCTCAGGACCCATTTTGTTGGGAGCACGCTTGAGAAAAGAACCTTCTCGGTGAAAAAGGACGCCCAGTATTTCGGTGTGAGGCTCACTCCCGGATGTGCGTTTTCCATTCCCGGTATGTCTGCGAAAGAGACTGTGGGCAAGGTGATCATCCTTGACGGACTTGATTTCTCCAGGGAATTCTGCTCGCACATGGGCATGCAGACGGATTTTGAGTCGCGCATGAAAGTCTTCCTTCAGGAATTTCCGGCTCTCTGCGGCAGGGGTAAAAAATCGCCTGAGAAAACGGGGCTCTTCAATCAGATTGCGGACATCATCATCAATCACAGGGGCATGGTCAAGGTGAAGGAGCTGGAGAAACTTTCCGGCTATACGTCCCGCTACATAAATAAGATTTTTGAGAGCGAGATCGGCTTCAGTGCGAAACAGCTTTGTACGGCGGTGAAATTTCAGTTCCTTCTGGGTGAGATGCACATGGGGAACATGGAGTCGCTCACGGCAATCTCCTCCGAGTATGATTTCTATGACCAGTCCCATTTTATCCATGAGTTCAAGGAGCTCAGCGGCAAGGCTCCCTCAATCTACACCGCGGAGATTTCTGACGGAAACTATTCGTCGAAGGTCAGGACCGTGTGAGTCCTCTTGGATGTTCCGAATCAGTTCCGATTTTTACAAGAAACATTTCCGGAAAAAATTTATAGTATGTCCGTAAGCAAGGCAAAGACGCTGGATTTTCGTTTGAAGGTCCGGCGTCTTTTTTTTGTTTGTGTCGGAGATGAGAAAAAAACTGTAAGCTTTTTCAGGAGGCGATTATGGCAGGAGCAAAGGAAATGTATCCGAGGGTTGATTTTTTGTATCTCAGCGAGGAAGACATGATTAAGGCCGGTGTAAAGGACATGGCCGGCTGCATTGACGCGATGGAAGAGATGTTCAAGTTGATGAAAATTGGAAATTACAGGATGGGCGGCGCAAACGGAAACAGCCACGGAACCATGGTGACTTTCCCCGAAAAATCTCCTTTCCCGGAGATGCCTGTTGACGGTCCGGACAGACGTTTTATGGCAATGCCCGCATATCTCGGCGGAAAATTCGACATGGCCGGCTGCAAGTGGTACGGCTCCAACGCGGACAACAGGGGCAAGGGACTTCCACGCTCCATTCTTATGCTCGTGCTGAATGACAAGGACACTGGATGCCCGGTTGCCTTTATGAGCGCGAACATTCTTTCTGCATACAGGACAGGCGCGGTTCCCGGTGTAGGATTCAAATATTTTTCACGGGAGGACTCTTCCACCGTCGGAATTGTTGGCCCAGGAGTTATGAGCAAGACTGCCCTCGCTGCGATCATGGCGGTAAGGAGCGGAATCAAGACCGTGAAGGTGAAGGGTCGCGGTGCTGCGTCTCTGGAAAGCTTCATCGGCATGGCGAAGGAGGACTATCCCGGAGTTGATTTCGTGAAGGTGGAGTCCATTGAGGAGGCCGTGCGTGACAGCGACATCGTTTATGTGTCCACGTCCGTACCGACCGGAAGTGTGGATAACTATCCATATATAAAGGAAGAATGGATTAAAAAGGGTGCGATGATCTGCACGACAGCTGCCCTGAGGTTCGACGAGGATTTCGTGGTGAACCGTGCCAGAAACGTTGCGGACAATGTGAAGCTGTACGAGGCCTGGGAGGATGAGTATTCCCCGGATGCGTTCAACACCATCCCGATTCCTGCGGTCTACGTCGAAGATTTGATTTCTTCCGGCAAGATGACAAGGGATCAGCTGGATGATTTGGGCGACGTGCTTACTGGAAAGGCTCCGGTGCACAGAAAGGACGACGAGATTGTAATCTACTCCGTGGGCGGAATGCCTGTCGAGGATGTGGCGTGGGGAACAATCGTTTACCGCAATGCCTTGGAGAAGGGAATCGGTACCAAGCTCAATCTCTGGGAGACACCCAAGATGGTGGTGTAAAAATAAAAGGAGGCAAAAAATGAAGTTTTCAAGAGTTGAAGTAATAACAGGAATATCAAAGATTGCGGCGCTGCAGAAGGCGTTGGGAAAGTTCCACATAACCGGAATGACGGTCTATCAGGTGCTCGGATGCGGAGTGCAGCATGGAACCCAGGAATTTGAGGTGGAGGAAAAAAAGGACATACAGCTTTTGCCGAAGGAAGTCGTCATGATGGTGCTTCCCAAGGAGGATGTTCCTGAGCTGATTGAATTCCTGAAAAAGGAGCTGTACACGGGACACATTGGCGACGGAAAGATTTTCGTGAGCGATGTGACGGATATTGTCCGCGTCCGTACAGGTGAGGAAGGCGAGGCTGCCCTCATCTCCGGGGAGATTTAGGAGGTCTTTTATGAATCAAAAATCTTTGGGACTTGCGAGCGTCATTGCCACCGGAGTGGGACTGATTGTTGCCACGAGCTGTCTGCTTTCGATCGGACAGGGTGCCAGCGCGATAGGTACTCCCTTCATCATCAGTATGGCGGTCGCATGTGCGTTCAACATACTGACGGCCCTGTCTATATGCGAGCTGAATGCCCTCATGCCAAACCTGACGGGCGGTATGGCTCAGTTTACGCTTGCAAGCTTAGGTCCCTTTGTAACAATCATCGTGAATGTGGGCGGTTTCCTGTGCTGCCAGATTATCCTTGGCAGTTCCGAAGCGGCTATGTTCGGAAATACGTTGAGCGAGGTGTTCAAGTCTGTTCCCATCAGCGGATCGGTCTATACTATTGCGCTCATTGTTGTTCTGTTCATACTCAATATGTTCGGCGTGGATATGTTCGCAAAAATCCAGAATATCGTGGCATACGGACTTATCGGTTCTCTGGTGATCATGGGAATCCTTGGCTGCATAAAGATAAACCCTGATTCCGTGGTGGAACAGCCGCTGGTGATTTCTTCGGACCTGAAAGATATATTCTCGCTTCTTGGTCTTTCATTCTTTCTGTTCATCGGGGTTGAGTTCATTGTTCCCATTTCACCTGAGGTAAGGAATGCAAGACGGAATATCCCGCTCGGAATGGTGCTGAGCCTGGTGATAATCCTTGTCATGCAGGTTCTTGTGACCTTCGGATTCGGACTTTATACTCCGTGGGAAGAGCTGGGTGAAAGTGTGGTTCCCCACATGCTGTACGGAAGTGCGCTTCTGGGCAAGGCGGGTACTGCATGGATGACGCTCGTCTCTCTCCTTGCCGTGATAAGCACGCTGAACACAGGAATGTTCGGCTTGAGCCAGCTTTGCTTCGGTATGGCAAAGATTGACCTTCTCCCCAAGGTTTTCATGCGGAGGAATTCAAAGGGAGTCCCGTACGTCGGACTTTTTCTGGTGATGTTTGCCCAGTCTCTGATCAATGCGACCGGTCTGGGCACAAGCGAGAAGATTATCTTCTTCATAAACACAGGCTGCGTGTTCTGGATTTTCTGCTACGTGGTGGTTCATCTTAACGTGATTGTGCTTCGCTTCAAGCTGCCGAAAGCGCCGAGGACATTTAAGCTGCCGTTCGGGATATTAATACCGGTGATCGGTGTGATCGGAAATCTCTTCATGATCTGGAACATCGCTCCCGACATGCAGAACCGTCTGATCATATTCGGAATCTTCGGTGCGGCGACCCTGGTTCTCGCTATCTACGCATTTTTCTGGATCAAGTTCAGGATAAAGAGAAAGCTTTTCGAGCCATACCCGATCAAGGAAGTCATGGCGATGGACACGGACATGTATCAGATAAGGCACTATCCCGTGCTTTCGAAGAAGCTCCATCTTGAGGCTGAGCCGGACGTGCTTCCTGTAGGCGCGGATGTGAACACGGGTACAAGACCTGAGGACTGAATGTGGAGGAGATGACTTATGGAACGAATAGATGAGCATCCGATTCTTGGAGTGCCGAAAAAAGGTGAGCTTGTTACCTTTACGTTTGACGGAAAGGAGATGCAGGGCTACGAGGGTGAGCCGATTGCTATGGCGTTGAAGGCGATGGGAATCCTCAAGCACCGTGAGACGGCGAAGCTGCACAAACCCCGCGGGATTTTCTGTGCCATCGGTCGCTGCACGGACTGCGTTATGGTTGTTGACGGAGTTCCCAATACACGGACCTGCGTCACTCCCCTGAGAAAAGGGATGATGGTTCAGACACAATACGGCTCGTCGGCTGAGAAGACATGGTGAGCGGGAGGTTTTATGGAGCGGTATAATCTGATTGTTGTCGGTGCGGGACCTGCGGGTCTGAGCGCTGCAATAGAAGCGGCGAAGTACGGCATGAAAACGGTCGTGTTTGACGAGAACGCGCGTCCAGGTGGTCAGCTCTTCAAGCAGATACACAAATTTTTTGGAAGCAAGGAGCACAAGGCGAAAATCCGTGGGTTCAACATAGGCGAGGAGCTTTTGAAGGAAGCGTCTGATGCGGGCGTGGAGGTCAGGCTGAATGCCACGGTCATAGGAATCTTCGAGAACAAGGAAGTGACGGTAAACCATGACGGTTCGGTCCATCACTACAAGGCGGACTCGGTGATTATCGCGACGGGGGCTGCCGAGAACATGGTTCCCTTCGATGGATGGACTCTGCCGGGTGTGATCGGTGCGGGTGCTGCTCAGACGATGATGAACCTTCATGGCGTGAGGCCGGGTAAGAAAATCCTCATGCTCGGAAGCGGCAACGTTGGTCTCGTGGTGAGTTTCCAGCTCATGCAGGCTGGATGCGAGGTCGTCGCTCTTGTGGACGCTGCTCCAAGGATCGGCGGTTACGGTGTCCATGCTGCGAAGATAGCCCGTACCGGCGTTCCCTTTTACCTTGGATATACAATCAAGAAGGTGGAGGGAACTGAGAAGGTCGAGGGCGTTACGATCGGAAAGGTGGACGAGCATTTCAAGATTATAGAAGGAACTGAAATCAGCTTTGACGCTGACACCGTTTGCGTGGCGGTCGGACTCAGCCCAATGAGCCAGCTGCTGAAGATGACGGGATGCAAGATGCAGGACAATCCCAGGCTTGGAGGTCAGGTTCCTCTTGTGGATGAGTATGGCGAAACGAGCATTCCCTGTCTTTTTGCGGCGGGAGATGTGAGCGGAATAGAGGAGGCAAGCTCCGCTATGATAAAGGGCCGTCTTTCCGGATTGCGTGCGGCGTACAAGCTTGGTTTTACGGACGAGGAGAGAGTAAAAGATAAGAGCACGGAGTACGCGAAGGATTTGGACAGTCTGCGGCAGGGAATGTTCGCTCCCTCCAACAGGGGCAAGAAGATTGAGACGACGGATGAGGGCATCCCGATTTCTCAGAATCTTCTTACAAAGGGCTTCGTGAGCGACGAGGAGATACTGCGTTTCCCCGGAGTCACGAGGCAGAAGGGAATCCATCCGGTCATTGAGTGCACGCAGAATATCCCATGCAATCCGTGTCAGGACGCATGTAAAAAGCACTGCATCAAGATCGGATCATGCATTACGGCCTTGCCCCAGGTGGAAGTCGGGGAGGGAGGAAGCTCGTGCACTGGATGCGGAATGTGTGTCGCAAGCTGCTCGGGACAGGCAATCTTTTTGGTGCATGAGGATTTTGAGCCGGGATTTACCGCAATCACGCTTCCTTATGAATTCCTTCCTCTGCCTGAGAGCGGGGAAAAGGGAGTGGCTTTGTCAAGGAGCGGAAAGGTCCTTTGTGACGCGGAGATTGTGGGAGTGAGAAAGAGCCCGGCGTTTGACCATACGAACCTTCTTACGATGAAAGTTCCGAATGAGTTCGCCATGTCCGCGAGGTTCTTTAAGTCTGTTGGACAGGGAGGCCGTGTATGATGAACGACAGGAGCAGGGACATAGGAGATTTTGTTCCGAGAGATGACGACGACATGCTCGTGTGCCGGTGCGAGGAAATCACGAGGGGAGAAATCCGCAGGGCCGTGCATGACGGAATGTTCACGATGCAGGAGATACGTCGCTATCTGAGGGCAGGCATGGGACTGTGCCAGGGACAGACATGTTCAAAAATCGTGAAGGGGATTGTGGCGTCCGAGCTTGGGGTAAGTCCGTCGCTTATTGAGCCGGCTACCAGCAGGGGACCGATCCGTCCGACCGAGATGGAGACTCTTTCAAAGGAAACGTGGTGACTGGAGGTCTTATGAGAACTACATCGGATGTAATAGTTATAGGCGCGGGAATCGTCGGAAACGCTACGGCATATTATCTTGCGAAGAGCGGAATGAGCGTGACGGTTCTTGAGGCGAGCGATTTTATAGGAAACGGAGGTTCATCCCGTAACGGCGGCGGAGTGCGTCAGAGCGGTCGTAATCCGAAGGAGCTTCCCTTGATGACCTGGGGAGTGAAGAACATCTGGCCGACTTTGAGCGATGAGCTTGGGTGCGACACGGAATACACTCAGGCGGGAAACCTGCGTCTCGGAAAAACTGAGCAGCACCGTGCCATATTGAAGGGACTTGCGGATGCGGCGGTGAAGTGCGGGGTTGACGTGCGCATGCTTGATTCGGCTGAGGTGAAGGAGATAAATCCCTATCTTTCCGATGAAGTGCTTTGTGCCAGCTGGTGCCCGACCGACGGACATGCCAATCCCCTTATCACGACGCTCGGATATTATAAAAAGGCTAGGGAGCTTGGAGTTCAGTTTGTTACCGGTGCTCCCGTGACGAGAATCCTGAGGTCAAAGGGAAAAATCACCGGCGTTGAGACACCCGAGCAGATTTTCAGCTCTGACAATGTGGTTGTCGCTGCGGGTTACGAGAGCAATGCGATTCTTGAGGGCGTGGGAGTCTACATCCCAATGAAAAAACATGCCCTGACCTGTCTTGTGACGGAGGCTGAGCCACAGATGTTCCGTCAGATGCTCGGTACTGCGATGGCGGATTTTTACGGACATCAGACAAAGCACGGTTCCTTCGTGATGGGAGGGACGGACGGTTTCGACGAGGTTCCCCAGCGCATTGATGACAGTTATCCGCTTGTCGGAAGCAGCATGATTAGCGCGACGAGCCGTGGCATTCTCGGATATTTCCCGATGCTCAAGAACGCGAAGGTCGTGAGGGCGTGGGGCGGATATGCGGATTTCAGCGTGGATGCGGTCGCCACAGTCAGCAAGTGCGATGAAGTTCCGGGGCTCTACATTGAATGTGGGTTCACCGGACACGGATTCGGAATCGGTCCCGCGGCGGCATACAACATCGCGAGTCTCATTTCATCCGGATCTTGTCCGGCGGATATCTCACCTTTGCGCTACGACAGGTTCAGACCTTCGAAATAATCAATCCTAATAAAATGGGGCAGGAGACTTCCATCGTTCTCTTGCCCTTTATAAATTTCACGCGTCTCCAAGTGTCTGCACAAGTGTCTCTACAGGTGTCATCAATGGAGATTTTAGACTTGTCCTAAAAAAAATTCCTCTTTTTTGAAAATATTTTTGCATTTTGATTACCGTGGCGAAGATTTGCGGAACATATATATGTGTCGGGCAAAAAAAATGTCCGGCATGAGAGGTTATATGCAAAAGTGTTTTTTGAAAAAAGTGATTGCGGGAATTCTTGTCCGCATCTGTCTTTCGTCCATGATTTCGGGTGCCTGCTTCGGAGAGAGAACCGGTGGATTTTCCTGCGGCGACGGACGTGACCTGAGCGGGATTTTTTGGAAAGCAGACCGCGTGCAGTTTTCCAGGCTCGGAGACGGATTGTATTCTCTGGATGCGAGCGACGTGAGTCCGATTGAGCTGGTTCATAAAATCAGCCGCTTTTTCAGAGTGAAAATCATATTCGACTCTTTGCCAGACATGCCTGTCACGATTCACACATCAGGAACCGGTGTAGTGGATTTCGTCGCTTCGGTCGCACGTCTTTTGGGACACGATTACGCCTCGGAGCTGGTGGACGGTTGCCTGAGAATTTTCAGACGGATTCCATCCCTTGGCGAAAGTGTGCTTCCACCGCGGAGTGAGTCCGACCTTGAGTTCAGGAGATGAGAGCCGTGGATTATCTTGAGCTGAAAAATGATGCTAAAACGCGTAACCCGGAAAAGAGTATGCGCCTGAGAAGACGGTCTCTCGCTTCAGGACGGCAATCAAGTTTCATTGCGTTGATCGAGGGACATATACATCGTGGAGGAATGGATTTTACCCGCTCGTGGAAAAAACTTCCTTTGTTTCCATATCCGGCTGTGGGAAAGGATTAAAATGGAAATGAGAAAATCTGTATGCCGCTTGATTTGCCCTGCTCTGTTTTTTGTCTTTGTCGCTTTGTCGGGATGCGTGGGCGGAAGTTTTACGGAGAAAAAATGTCTGCACGGACTTATCGTAAATGCGGGAAACATTCCTGTTGAGGGATACGAGATTTCGGTGGACTGCAAAATTGTTGGCGTGAGCAACTGCCGGGGATTGTTTGAAATCAGTCTGCAGGATTCCGATGCCGTCAGATTTATGGCGACGAAAAGCGGATGGAAAAATCTTTCGGTCGAAGAATATGATGTGGATTCGACCAAGCTTTATGTCTACCGCGTGGAAAGTCTTGGAGTTGCATTTTCGAAAATTGCGAACACGATTCTGTCCGGGGATTATCGTCTTGCCCTTGATTCAATCAATGAGCTTGAGAAAGAAAATGTGGATGAGCGGAAAATTAATTTTTTGAAAAGCGTCGTGGCTTTCAATGAGGGACGCTATGAGGATGCCGCCGATTATTTTGACGAGGCTGAAATCGATCTGGATAAAAATCCTTACCTGAGGAGCTTCGAGAAAAAAATCGGGGCGGAGTTGTGGGACGGCGATTAAGATCCGTTGTGACGCTCCCTATTCCAAAATGTGGCCCACGTGTCTCTTTTCAAAGAACATGTCGCGGTTGGTCAGGACTATGATTGTGGCGGCGACGACTACGACCAGGGTCTCAACGCATTTGGTGTTTTGCGTCATGGCGATTTTTTCCTGCATGAAGTTTATGAAAAGATGGAAGATTATGCTTGCGAGCATGCTGCGTCCGTTCTTTACGTAAACCCATGTCGTGATGAATCCCATCGGCACTACGGAAATCAGGAAGTTGAGCATGTAAAGCACGTTCATCTGCCGAATCTCGTAGTGGTAGGTTCCGGGAATCCAGAAGAGCGGAAGGTGCCACAGTGCCCATACGAAGCCGAAGATGATTGACTCCTTGAACCATGAGTGATACTGTGCGATTGAGTCCTCGCCGTAACCTCGCCAACCGACTTCCTCAAGGACGGCCGCAAGGAAGATTGTGGCGAATGCTGACATGACTCCCACGCCCGAAAAGGAGAAATCCTTGGTGAAGGAAAATTGCCCGAGCGACTCACCGAAAATTGTGGAGAGCAAAATTGAGCATGCCACGATTGCTGAAAAAAGAATTACCGCGGCGAAGATATAAAACGGCTTCAGTTTCCAGAAGTTGAAAATCTTCCGCTTGAAATCCTTTTTGAGAGCGTCGCTTTTTGAAGTGAACACCGTAATTATTGCGACCGTTGCGGGGCACAATCCTCCGAGAATCATCCCGAGCGTGTTGGTGAGTCCGTCGTTGAACAGAATCGCGAAAAGCCAGAAAGCCCATGTCGTCGCGAACACCGTAATATAGAATCTCTTTGGTCTGTAAATGTACATGGCTCACCTCCTACAAAACCTGAACTTCACTTTTCCAGCCGTTAAGTTCCACAATCAAATCCGTCTCAAGCTGAGGATTGTCCTTCTCCCTCTTTCCGGAGATAACCCTCGCATTGGAGTCAACGAAGCGTGTCAGCCGTCCCGCATTTTTAAGGTAATAGTTCTGTCCCTCGGCGAAACTGATTTTTGAGACCGCATGGAAATGATTCAGGTCGATTTTTCCCTTTGCGCCGCCTACTTCCACACTGAGGTTTGAGTTTGTGTTTAGCTCAACGTGTCCTGATGTGTTCGTCACAAAAACATTTTTCGCCTTGCCGTCAAATTCAATCGTGTCAAAGTTTATGTCACGGATTTTCAGGTTCTCAAGCTCTGCTTCCAGCTCCATGTCCGCCACAAATTTTGCCGGGATTCGGACGAGGATGAAAAGATTTTCCAGTGCCGCTATGTCAGACAAATCCGCCGTATGCTTTACGATTACGTCCATGCGTCTTTTGTCCTCCACGATTTTCACCTTCACCTGCTGGCTTAAATAGGAAAGCTTGTTGGATGCGGCAATCACCTGGATTTTCTCATCGCCCGTCTTTTCGATGATCAGCTCGTGCGCCGTCCCAATCTTGAGGTCGATTTTCTTCGGACTGTCCAGATCGTATTCGGTGCGGCTGTTGTAAAGAAATTCATTTTTTGAGATGAGGCTTTTTTCTTCGCTTAGGAGTGAGTCAAGGGACTCGTTAAATAGGGAAGAAATGGCAAGCAGGTTCTCAATGTCTGGAATCCCGTTGCCACTTTCCCATTTTGTAATGGCCTGCCGGCTCACGTAGATTTTTTCCGCGAGCTGTTCCTGTGAAATGCCTTTCTGCTTTCTTAGCGTCTTGAGTTTTTCCGCAAAATTCATCTTGCACCTCTCTTATGCAGTTTGGTTCCCGGAAGCTGGTCTCCCGGGCTTTTCACAAACATTTTACGGCGGCCCGTCCGATTTTACTAGAAATTGCAGTTTGCAAACGCAGAATTTCCTGCTACTTATCGTAGCATTAATTACAGGACGTTTATTTCGTCAGAAAGCTCGGCGAAAGGTCCCGGCACAACATGGGTTCCGCGGTGGTTTCCGAAGAAATCCGTGTTGAAAATAATGTCGCTTCCGTCGCGGCTCTCAAATCTCTGCTCGGGCTCAAAGGCGCATCCAAGGATCTCGGTTGTCACCACACCGGTCTTGAAATCCCCAATCAGAGCGGAAAGATTTGTCTTCAGGATTCCGTCCTTCAGGGTGATCTTTGCCTTTCCCTTTCCCACAAGATTTTCCTTGTCGTGCTTTGAGACCGTCGCTCCGTTCAAGTAAGCGTTTCCGCTCACCCACACGGGAAGATGTCCGAAATGTGCCTTGGCAAGATTTCCCATGTCCGGTTCCTTTCCGAAATTGAACAGGGAAACCCATTCGTCGTAGCTCGGGAAAATGTCGAAGGGCTCCGTTCCGACAACCTCGTAATCAGCGTCGGTCGGTTTTTTGTCCTTGTTTTTCACGGCCTTGTTCTGCACGAAAATATTGTTGTAGATTCTGTCGTCCCCGTGCAAAATCGTCATGAATCCCGCCACCTCGGTTCTGTGCCTTATGTGGTACGGAGTATATCTCGGCTCCCTCTGGTCATTCACAATGCTGTCAACGCCGGAGTTAATCAGGCTGAACGCGCCCAGAACAAGATTGTGCACCACGCCGATTCCCTCGCTCGGAATTGTGATTGAGGTTTTTGAAAGCAAAAGATTGTTGTCAATCAGAGTCGGTCCGTGTCCCACCTCAATGAAAACATCGGTGGAGAACATCGCTCCCTTCGCCTGCTCCAGACCTTCAGGACGCTCGTTGTTGTACATGAGGTTCTGAGTAATCCGCGCGCCCTGAGCCTCCCAGTCCAGCCATACGCCCATAATCGTGTCGTGGATGTGGTTCCTCTGAATCAGCACGTCGATCGCCGCATGAAGTTTGATTCCCGCCGTCTCAGCTCCCCCAAGCTGCTGTGAGTTGCAGATATGGTGGATGTGACAGTCTTCTATAGTAGAGAACACAGCTCCCATGCGTCCGACAATTCCGGTCTGCTCGCAATGATGTACATGGCACCTTCTCACGATATGCGATCCCACGGTCTCCTTCTTCCATCCATGGAACTGACCACGGCAAACGGCATCGCGCTCCATCTGTGTGGGGCTCTTCAATCTCTTCGTGTAGAAGTACATGTCGTTCTCTTCGTCGCGGTATTTACCCAGGGAGATTCCGCAGCACCGTGCGTTGCACACTTCAAGATCCTCAAGAATCCATCCCTTGCTCCAGTGCGGGCCAATCAGTCCGTCCTGATATGAGGCCGGGGGAGCCCATGTAGTAGCTCCGTTGCAGATTTTGAATCCGCTCACAGTAATATAGTTAAGTCCGTTTTTCTCCGGCATGAAACAGTTTCGTCTCACAAGAATCTCCACGTCCTGCTTGTTCGGATCCAGTCCCTTGAAGTTGCAGTAGAAAACCGTGTAGCGACCTTCCTTCGTGTCCTTGTCCCATGCGTTTACGACATATTCCGTTTTTTCACCCTTGGGCTCAGGCGCATCCCCCTCCTGCTCGCAGAACCACTTGAACTCGCTTTCCTTCTGATTCCATGCATACGGATCCGCTTTTCCCTCAAGACATTCATCCAGGGTCGTGGTCTCGTACATCATCAGGCCGTTAAGTACCACCGAGCCTGTGTGCCTGACCGTGGGAGCAAAATACCAGTCGCCGCATACATAAGTCGTGTATGGATTGTATCCGCCGAAGATTCCGTTGTCCACTTTTGCGGTCCAGACATCACCCTTGAACTTTTTCCATCCCTTGAGCACTTCCGATCCCGTAATCACAGCACCCAGAGGCTTCTCTGATTTGTAGGTGACAGGGCTTTCCTTTGTGCCGCCGAAGCGAGGAATGACTTTTTCCCGGTAGATTCCCGGAGCCACACGGACCTCATCCCCGGCCTTTGCAAGCGATGCCGCCTCATTGATTGTCTTGAACGGCAGCTCCTTTGTTCCGTTCCCGTTTTTCTTCGTCTTTGCGTTGACGTAATAAATCATACAGAGAAACCCTCCTGAGTCTTACTGTGTGTCACATGCAGAAAATCCGCGGACATTCGCACGTGGCAGAAATTTACCGGAGACATGCATGGCAACATCCCCAATTTTCTTGATTATAGCACAGTTTTATAAATATTGTGAGAAAACTTATAAAAAAATCAAACCGGCGCGAGAATCTGAAAAAGTAAACCATCTTGCACCATTTTAATTTAAATGTTATTTTAGGCTCGCAATTTTTTAATGTATATTATGGAGAAAAACATGAATCGAATCATAAAATCCGTCATGGCAGGGATGCTCTCATTGACTCTGCTCGTAGTCTGCGGCTGTCCCTTGCTTGAAAGCCTCATGGAACCGCCCGAAACCCTGAGCCACGATGGAAAAACTTATAAAACAGGATTTTACGGCGACCTGTATTTTAATGAAGAGAACATAAGCTCAGATACACCGACCTTCGACTATAAAAACTTCTCGTTCTATGATCTGGATTTTCCCGGCCACGACTGGATTGCTTGTCGCAGCGTTATCAGCAAAATCTACACCGCCGAATCCACGTTTGAAAGCGAGAGAGCCTTCTATGCCTCCAATGAAAATTTCGACTTCTACTGCACAATATCCGGCAGGGAAAATTCAGAGCAAACTGTAAAAATCAGCAATCCCGACGTAGAAAAATTCTCCCAGCTCTGGACCTTCGCCTCATCCCATGAATACGACCCCTTCCATGCCGGTGCAGACAAGGGGCAGCAAAAACATGCCATGCCCGATCCAGCATCCGAGCACTACGAGGCCCGATTCTACAAAGTCTCAAAAGACGGTTTTTTCACATCCTACAAAGGAAATCTTTTTGTCATGCAGGACGGAAAACTCCAGCTTCTTTATTACTACGATTACGCAAACGGAAACTCATCCCAGAGCGGAATGTACACCGTGGAGCTTCCCGCTGCCCTTGAGCCCTATTTTCGGGGTATCTACAATCAGATTGTTTCCCCCGCAAGCGCTTTCCAGAGGGATAAAATAAAAAAATGAAAAAAAATTCAAAAAAATCGAATTTTTTTAAATTTTGGTGTTGACAAAAAAAAGCATCGGTGATATATTAAACATCGTCGCGACAAAACGCGGCAGGCTGTTTGACAGTAAAAGGGAAGGAAAGAAGGCAAAGGATACGACGGGGTCCGTCTCAGGATCCCGGCAAGCCAAACGTTCACAAGAACTGACACACGTCGGTACGATTGAGGTACCGACCCGAGACCTGTCCGAGGGGGCAGGCAATTCCATTGGATGGAGCGGGTAGACTGGAAATGATCTTTAGCCCTTCGGGGCTTGAGAATACATCATGGAGAGTTCGATCCTGGCTC